>UMGK01023985.1_pt1 | contig 16758 bp, 24 predicted proteins | sample 1965251 | NCBI WGS metagenome assembly UMGK01 (sample SAMEA4836070, study PRJEB28245) | human gut metagenome | biome: gut microbiome; material: fecal sample | place: Denmark | collected 2008 | reverse complement strand
CCCTTGTAAAATGGGCATCCGAGGTTTTCTGTCTGTTATTCAAATTCGGCGTGTCCTTTGTTATTCTTAACTATATTCATTTAAGTTTTATGCAAATACACACCATTTTTTACTTCAATTACATCATTTACTCTAGCTTGCTGATTTTCTGTTGCCAAAATGTTGCCAGCTTTATTCTTCCAACACATTTGAACTATACGCCTGTATAATCAACTTGCAATTCTCAAGATACCTTGCTGTACTATTATAATTTTGTGTTCTTCCCTCATGTGCTGTCGGATTACGAACATCCAAAATTTCTGTTTGGTAATCCTGCACAGGTATTGCTATTCCCAATTCATTCAGCCATCCAAATTCTTTTCCCAACATTTTATGATGTCTTTTATCAGATTCAAATGTAGTTAGTTGGTTATCAGTATAATACCGTTGTATTCTATTTAAAATAGACTTCTCTAAAGCTGTTGCGGCTATAATAATTGCACTTCTAAAATCATGTCTAATCACAGCACGATATGCTACTATTAGTAATTCATAAGGGAGAATAATTTCTTTTTGAGATCCAGCATTTTCAAATAGCGCTCTCACAGTTTCAATATCGTAGCACTGTTCACTACTAATCAGCTGAACCGGAATTGGCTCTAAATCGCGATTATTCACCTCGCGCTTTAATGGCTTATCTTCTTCTAACATAAATATTTCAAGCCCATCACATACGCCATTTCCATACTGCAAAAGAGTAATTGGTTTTTGCTCTGGTTGTATAAAATTCCCCGAATTTATCAAAACCAAATTATTAAATTTTTCTTTCCATCGTGGAAAATCTGTGTATATACTCTGCACTTCGGATTCTTCTCCATTCCCAATACATAATAGCGAATTAACAGAAAATAACCCGTCCGGCCACGCATGAATAATTCCCCAATTTATTTGCTCCTGAAAGATATTTAAAGGTGCAATCAAATCCCCTTTTGTAAGTGAATTTACACCACCATTATATGTTTCAGGGCAAGACGGAAAACAGAATGTAACACTTACTCCTGAAACATTACTTTGAAAACATCTCCCTGATACCTCTTTCTTGCAATAAATAGGCTTATCCAACTTCCAGACACCGATAAATTTCCCCATTTTCATCTACCTCGTATTTTTGTTGGTAACAATTTCTGTTGCCACGCAGTTCCAGCACAAAGTTATTGCAATATCATTTCCGCTATCTCGTCTGCTATTTCCTCCACCGTTTCTTGAGCTGTATTTCTTGCTACTTTGTCTGCTAATGAAGGACTATAGTCAATGACTTCCTGTTTCGTAATATTATGCCAAATAGGGAGCAACGTTTGCTGTCCTGATACCGCTTTTGTCATCAACCCATCCAACTCATAGTTTGTCCAACCCTTTTTTATAAATGCTTTAGAAATAACAACAATACCAAATCTACTTCTCGACAATCCTTGATCAATTTTTCTTCTCAAACTATCTCCAATTTTTAGTTCAAATTCATCATACCACACATTCAATCCTTTTTCTTTAAGGGCATTAGCTAAAGGGCGAACCACTTCATTTTTATCTTCTGAAGCGTGAGAAATAAATACATCATATTCTTTATTTGCTTCCGATGATTCAACATATAAGTTAGGTTCTTTTGCAAGAGGTAATTGTGATTTTGCAATCGGTAATGCTCCCGGCAATACTTGAACACTATGTTTCACACTTCCAGCATAGCCCCCCAAATCTATTGTAACATACCAACGTCCCGAACTCGGTACAGTTATCCTATATGGACTTTTTGTCACATAGCCTCCATAGTATCGATGACGCCTTCCATTTTTATAACTGCTATAATTTGAAGAATCCATCAGCCTAACATTTGCTGCTGCCGATAAACGAACTTCTACTATTTGACCTTTATCCAAACGTCCTAAATCATAATATGAATACTTCATGTCCTCTCCTTATCATACTACAAAGCGATTATTTGATCAGACTTCTTTGCAAATATCGTAATCATCAATACAATCTTGTCTTTCACATGCACTTTTAATATATGTACTATAACTCTTAATAAATGCACTCCATTTAACTGCTTTTATATAGCTATACTCCCCATACCATATTGTTTCTCCTGTATCGCAAATCTTCTTGTTTGGATTTTTTAAATTAAATTTATTCTTTCTAATTATCGAAAACAGTTTGTCCGTATGATGAGTTGTACATCCACTCCCACAACAATTTCTGCTCTCTAGATAATATGAATATGAGCCATTTGAATCTGGCAAAACTACTGCCAACATCGCATTGCTTCTACTTGTAACTGCTTGTCCATTTTTATTTTTTCGAGAAACCTCTTTTAAAGAATAAGAAATCTCCCAAGGTATCCACTGATCCCTTTCCAACTTCCAATTTTCTTTCATCCCAGGCGATATAAAAATTACAGTAACTGAACTATCATATATTCTATCTTTCAATTTTTCCCAAATAGTATCATCTGATAAAATACTTAAATCTTCCCCATCACTTTCCCCTTTATAAATATTATCAGATGAATCTAATACATCCTCAAATTTTGTGACGTAATCTCGCACTGTTGAATTTTCGTAATATGAAAGATTTTCTACTTGATCATCCCCATATTTATAAGAAACAAAAATCTTTTTCCCCATGTTATAATTCCTCCTCATCTAAAACTAAATTAATCCACAAAATTTAACTATGACAATTACTATACAAATTACGAACAAAGGAAAATAAAAAAGATATATACTCGGTGATTTTAAACATGCACTCAATGTTGCTCCCCCATCAATACATTCACTTCTTTTCAATTTAATCCGCATATCAAAATCCGCTTCTTTTTGCCCTGTTCTAATCAATTCATATATAATTCTATACTTTTTCTCTAAAATGAAATAGTATGTATCTAAAGCACAAAAACAACCCAACGGCAAAAAAGCTAATACAAGTACCCATTTATTAATCTCTTGAAAAGAAATTGCAGTAATTCCAGTTACAATAGTAGCACAAAATCCTTTAAAAATAGCCGATGTTGTTGACATTCTTTCAATCGTACTTTGTATCATTTGCAAATAAGTTTTCCGATCATCTTCCATAACAGTACCTCTTGTAAATAATTCCCCTACTTACCTCGGACCTAAAAATTTATCCCCATTTAAATGTATCATATGCTCCGGCATTTCAGCAATCCATACTTCCGTTTCCCATGCCAATGCTTCCGAAAATTTCTTATACGTCTTGAAATCCAGAAAAGCAGTAACAAAAATTTTCCCTGCCGTAACACCCTTTGTCATTTCTGTGATCTCAAGAATCCGTTTCGGGTCCATCGGCCCTACAGAAGTGACCGATTCCACAAAATAAATCCAGTTCTTGTCTGCCCGATACAGAACAACATCCGGCATCTTATCATGTAGAGTAATTTCAAAGCCCAACTCCATTAGCTTATCAACATTCTTTACCAAATCTTTCTCTGTAGTATCGCCTACATACAGACATTCCGAATTTGGTGCGAATCTCGGTGCAAATTCTTCAATAATTGCTTTCTGCAGTTCATTGTGTTTTCCTGCTGAAAATTTAAAATCCGCCCCATTAATCTTCACTGGCATCATCGTCATTTTCTTTTTAGAGGCATAAATATCAATCAGCTTATCATGGTACATAAGGAAACGATTCAACGATTTCTGCCATTCTACAGATTGCAATGTTTTCAACATTTTCAGCGTTTCTTCCGTAAGGCGGTATCTATAGTTCGGGCTATTCGTTGCCTTTCCATTATCCTCTACCAAAGCAGCGGTACGGAATCTATGTAACGCCTGCTTACGAAATGTTTCCCGACTATTCTCTGCATAAGTAGTCCCATAAAAGGTATTAGAAAACTGAATGATGTCATGAATGCGAATCCACCCGTTACTTGCTTCTTTCCATGACATATCCGGTTTCATATCTGCCATTGCCAACAGTACATAACAACATATATCCGCCTGCTGCGCTTTTGGCATACCCACCATCTTCAAAAATTCTCGTGCTTCTTCAACTTTACCCACAGTATCCCTCCAAAATCAAATCACAGTTTCTTTCCGACAAATCTTTTGATTTCATCAACTTCCTTCCCATTTCCTGTATGCTCTCCATATCTGGCACAGGCATCGAATTTACTTCTGTAGAGTTCACCTGTGTTGAGCCATTTAAAATCCGATAATACTCATCATATAATGTAGAATTAAAAAGCACATACAGACCATATACCAAGCACTCCGACATTTCACCCAAAAGTCCGTCAATAAAATTGATTTTATTCTGCGTACTAATTTTCGTATACTGTGGATAATTCTTTGCCAAATAAATCCCACATTGTAATCTTCGTGGTTCTTCCTTTGCCGTAAATCTCTTTACAAACAAATAATTCTTATTATCCTGCATAAGCCCACGCTGATCTGTCACCACATATTCATGCTCCTTCTGAATAGGGAACTGCACTTTACCTTGTTTTATGTGCTGCGAATAAAATAGCGGGATTGCACCTTCCTCTTCCTCATCACGAAGAATATCTCGGTTTCTGAAATCTACAGTTAAGCCTGTTTTCATTTTCACACCAATTTCAGGTAATGTCTGATTAAACTTATGCAGCCGTTTTAATACTTTAACTTCCTCATCATCTGTTACCAAATATACATAGTAATCCTCGCCAGAAACAGCAAGATTATATGGTACGGTCAAGAAAGTTAATTCATCAAAATCTTTGTTTGACTTAGATGACGTAATTTTTACTTGTGGCGGATTTATATGCGTTTTCCGAACTTTTATAATAATAGTTTCCTGCAACACATCTTCTTTATCAAAAACTTTATTCCGACTTACAAATAAATGAATATGTTCCAATTTTCCTTCTGTCAGAAAATACTGTCTAAATCGTTTGAAATATGCTCCTGATGTCCATGAGCGAGGAATAATATAAACCATTTCCCCATCATCTTTTAAATTAAAAAGTCCCATAGCCGCAAAAATAAAGTACATATTCGGCGCACCATAACAAACTTCCGGCATAGCTGTCGCTTCCGGCGCATCTTTCGGTATTTTCATATAAGGCGGATTCCCAATTACGTAATCATATTTCATCGGATTAGGATTTCCGCCTATCATATAGTTAAAATCTAAATATTGACTTGTAATATAATTCTCTTTCTGAATGTTATACTTAATTATTTTACTCGAATGAGTTTTGCAATACTCTAAATTAGCCTTTAGAAGCCCCAAAACATTATCATCATTCTCGTAACAAGTCAATTCTATTTCTTTTACTGTGTCAAACTGCTCTGCCCATTCGATAAAAGCACATGATAATATACCAGAACCCGCCCCTGCATCCAAAACCGTTACACTCTGCTTATTGATCGGAGCGTCATACAAATTTGCCATAAACTTTGCAGTTTCCATACTTGTAAAAAACTGCCCATATTTTTTTCTCTCTTTCTTTGGCATATTATCTATATATAAATTCGTGAGTTCAATAATTTTTTCCAACATTTTATCTCACCCCATATCCATCTATGTATTTAATTATACTCTATATTTATTCTACTATCAACACTTTTTTAGAACAAATGTTCTTTTTTTGATTTTCCTTGTTTCCTATACTATAATACACTTCAATAAAGAAAAATTATGGCAACGCAATCTCATATAGCAGAAAGTAAAAAGAGCTATTGAAAATATAGCAGGTAATCCCCTGGACCACCTGCCATATAAAATAATCTGTGTAAAATTTTCAATTACTCAAACTCTATCGTTCCCGGCGGCTTACTCGTCAAATCATAAAATACGCGATTAACGCCCTTTACTTCATTGATAATCCGGCTCATCACCCGATTCAACACCGCATACGGAACCTCTGCTGCTTCTGCGGTCATAAAATCAATAGTATTTACCGCTCTGAGCGCCACAGCGTAATCATAAGTTCTTTCATCACCCATAACGCCGACACTTCTCATATTCGTAAGTCCGGCAAAATACTGTCCGATGCTTCGATCCAGTCCGGCAAATGCAATCTCTTCCCGGTAAATTGCATCTGCATCCTGCACGATTCTTACCTTTTCTTCCGTCACTTCGCCGACGATACGCACGCCGAGTCCCGGTCCCGGGAATGGCTGACGGAACACAAGATGCTCAGGAATCCCAAGCTCCAGACCCGCCTTTCTCACTTCATCCTTAAAAAGATCACGAAGCGGCTCTATAATTTCTTTGAAATCCACGCACTCCGGCAATCCACCTACGTTATGATGAGATTTGATCACCGTAGACTCTCCACCGAGTCCACTTTCTACCACATCCGGATAAATCGTTCCCTGCACAAGGAAATCTACAGCTCCGATTTTCTTTGCCTCTTCTTCAAATACACGGATAAATTCTTCACCGATAATCTTTCTCTTTTTCTCCGGCTCGGACACACCGGCAAGCTTATCATAAAATCTCTGCTGTGCATTGACACGGATAAAATTCAGATCATAATCACCTTCCGGTCCAAACACAGCTTCCACTTCATCCCCTTCATTTTTTCTAAGAAGACCATGATCTACAAATACACAAGTAAGCTGAGAACCGATTGCCTTAGACATCAAGACTGCTGCCACGGACGAATCCACACCACCGGACAATGCGCATAACACTTTTCCGTTTCCCACTTTTTTTCTAATTTTAACAATAGAATCTTCCACGAAAGAATCCATTCTCCAGTCTCCGGAACATCCGCAAACACCAAGCACAAAGTTCTTTAACATTTTCGTACCTTCTACTGTATGAAGGACTTCCGGATGGTACTGGATTCCGTACAGGCCTGCTTCTGCATTTTCTGTTGCTGCCACCGGACAATCCGCCGTATGCGCAGTAATCTCAAAGCCTTCTGCCACTTCGAAAATCGTGTCAAAATGACTCATCCAGCATGTCGTTTTTTCAGACACTCCCTGAAATATTTTTGAGGATGTCTTATCTACCAATACTTCTGTCTTTCCATACTCCCTTACATCGGCTCTTGCTACCTTACCGCCGAGCACATGCTGCATAAGCTGAGCTCCGTAGCAAAGGCCAAGTACAGGTATCCCAAGTTCAAATAATTCTTTAGAACAAGTCGGAGAATTTTCTTCATAACAACTATTCGGGCCTCCGGTCAAAATGATTCCTTTTGGATTCATTTCTTTAATCTTTGCAAGGTCTGTTTTATAAGAATAAATCTCACAATACACATGACACTCTCTGACGCGCCTTGCCACAAGCTGATTATACTGGCCGCCAAAATCAATGACTATCACTAATTCTCTCTTCACAAACACTCCTCCTATAGCTTCATATATCAAAATGGTTCATCTCTTTTAAGAGTTTTTATTATACGTCACTCTGTCTTCATTTGCAAGTAATTTCCTTGAAAAACACCACTGTGTGGCCTACTGCGGCTTACAAATAAAGTCTTATATATAACAAAACACTGCAAAGCCAACAGCGTCCTTGCAGTGTTTGATTTCTTTATTCATTTTAATTATAATCCCGTTTACCAGTCTGTATAAAGATCAATCGTTCCTTTTGCACAGCCTGTATCATACACCTTGCCCGGGCCAAGAGAAGTTTGTACCACTTGTCCTCTGCTGTACTCATCAAGATGTGCCGCTACACAGATGTAATTGGAGCTGTCTCGGATCGTTCCATCGGAAGCGACATGACGTCCCGGAATCTTTAACCCATATCCCGGCAGTACCCTCTGTGAATAATAGGTTTCTCGGTGACCGTTAAAATACACAACTCCAACCCACGGGTTCAACTGCCCCGGACCGGAAGGATAGTTATATTTCTTATTCGATGAAGAGCCGCCTGAGCTTGAGCTGTTATTCGAATTATTTCCTGTTCCCGAATTTCCTGACTGACCGGAAGAATCAGAAGATGGTGCCTTCTCTGCTTTTGCAGCTTCTTCCTTCTTCTTTTCCTCTGCCGCTTTTAATTCTTGAATCTTAGTCTGTAATTCACTGAGGTCTGTAGAAGTTGCTGCTGCTTTTACTTTCAAGCTCTCCTTTTGCTGTGAAAGCTGTTCTTCCGTTTCTTTATAAGATTCTTTTTGTTCTTTCAGATGAGTTTCCTCTTCTTCAATCGCCTCACGAAGCGTCACAAGCTCTGTCAGCATATCTCTGTCATAGTCACTTACTGTCTGAACAAAATCGATTTTATTTACGAAATCTGTCAGATTATCTGCCGAAAAAATCATACTCAGCATTGTAGCACTGTCATTTTCATAAATGTATTGGATACGAACCTTCATATCCTCATATTGTGCTTCTTCATTCTTCTTTGCAATTGATAACTGCTCCTGCGTCTTAATGATATCGCCTTCCATAGACTCCATCTTTGACTCATTTTCTGCAATCTTATTGCTGATCTCCAAAAGTTCCTGATTGATACTATCCAGCTCATTCTTCAGATCAGAGGACTGTCCTTGGGCATCCTCCAGTTCATCCGCACGGCTGACGGAAACCGGACAGAGAGTATACACGGCACATACACAAGCTAATATTATTGCTAACCGTTTTTTTAATCTCATTTTCATACTGTTTTCCTTAATCATCATTGTTTATTGGGTTACAAAATTTTTTCGTGTTTTACTACTATACTATTTTTCCGCCTTTTTGTCAAATCTGGCGCCTTTTCACCCGTAAATCTCCCCATAAACTCAGCGTTTACAGGACTTCTTCCCATTCTTTTTCTTTAAATCCTGTCAGCACAAAATCTTCACCTACAATGATCGGACGCTTCACCAGCATTCCGTCTTCAGCAAGCAATTGATACTGCTCTTCTTCGGTCATATTCGGAAGCTTATCCTTCAATGACATGCTTTTATACAGCATACCGCTTGTGTTAAAAAATCTTTTCAGTGGAAGTCCGCTTTTTTTATGCCATTCTTTCAATTCTTCTACTGTTGGATTTTCTTCCTTAATATGACGGTCTGTGTATTCTACACCTCTTTCATCCAGCCATTTCTTTGCCCGCTGGCAAGTTGTACATTTTGGATATTCTACAAATAACATATGCTTATCCCCTTTCATATATTCATCTTTTTGTATTTCCAATGAAAAATAACACTGCAAGTCTATCCTGACAGTCCGAGATACCACTGTATAAGCTTCTCTCCTGCCGTAAGACTGATGATCATTCCTTCACAGAGAAATGGTCCAAACGCAATCTCACTCTTTCGCGTCTTTCTTTTATTTTCCTGCCTGTTCACACACATCTGCACGAAAATATAACTTCCTGCTGTCATAAATGCAATAACTGCCGCAGTCAGTATGAGCCTCCAGCCCAGAAACAACCCTCCCGCCGCCATCAGCTTCACATCTCCGCCACCAAATGCGCCCTTGGTGATAACTGCTACCATAAGCAGCGGCGTACTCACACACAGAACGTCAAATATCCCTGACGCAAAGCTTCCTCTCCCTGAAATGAGCCTGTCTATAACTGCCAGCACAGCAATCAGCAACACACAGAGATTCGGTATCCTCTTCTCCTTTATATCATAAATAGTGACAACTGCCAAGGCTGTTACAAATAAAAAATTTATCATATATTTTTCGGATTCGCACTTTTATCGTTCCCCTTACTCAGTATAACTTATACTCAAACTTTGCGGCAAGAGCGAAAATATTCGTCTCTCGAAATGCTTCCAATGTACGAATCAATTCTTTGAATATACTAAAAAAACTCTATCTTTCGATAGAGTTTTCAGTGACTCCAAGGGGAATCGAACCCCTTTCAAAACCTCAAAATTCATTAAAAAATAAGGGTTTTTCAATTTTTATTATGATTACCTTTGATTACTTTTTGATTACTTTTATAGATTAGAAACCATATCTATTGCCTTTTCTTTTTGCTCTAGATTTTTCCTATTTTTGTAATAATATTTTTTCGTTGTATCAATATCTGTATGTCCCATTTGAGATATAATCAAAGACTCTTCTACTCCACTATCTATTAAAGTGGTGGCATAAGTTTTTCTTATTTTATTTAAAGACTTCGGACTAATATCTAGCTTTTTGCATATTGACTTTAATCTTGATGTAAAACTATATGTTCTTATCCTTTTCCCGTTTAATTCAAATAGATATTCGCCAAATGGATTTATCATTTTTATTTTTTTAATAATCCATTTTGATGATGTCGGAATAATTATATCTCGTATCCCTGCTTCTGTTTTAGGAAAATCACGAACCTCATATACGTTCTTCTTATTTTCATCTTTGTAGCAAATTTCAGTTCTGCATATATGTATAACACGTTCATTGATGTCTGACTGTTTTATCGCTACCAGTTCCCCTGGTCTCATACCGGTTTTAAAATACAAAAGTATACCAAGAGAAATAATATCCATATCTGAATCCTTGATATAATTGATAATTTTTTCTTTTTCAACTTCCGAAAATATCAGTTCTTCATCCTGTTTCATGTTTTTTCTAAAACTTTTTTTCGATATTTCCATGTCTGCTATTACTTCTGTTATGCTAAATCCGACCAACTTTCTCTTTTTTGCCCTCTTAAACGTTCCATAAATCAATGTCCGTAAATTACTATAACCTTTTGAGGTTAGTTCATTTTCATGTATAGCAGAAAGTATAAAGTCTTCAATGTCACATTCCTCAATGGATTTTATTTTTCTTTTCCCGAAGTCCCTCATGCTTTCATCGTATTGTCTGTAATATCTATCCCAAGTAGATTTTTGTATTTCGTCACGATCTAATTTATCGTCAATCCATTCTTTAAAAATATCATATACCGTTGGATTATATTTTTCCTCTTTATAATAGGAAATAATACACTCTTGTAGCGACTCCAACGAAATCCGTTTTAGCAACCGCCTACCTTTCTTATCATCCGGCAAGTAAGTATACCATTTGTTGTCTTTTTCCCCTTGCCAAATTTCATATTTGTGCATTTCAAGATATTTTTTTCTTTCATTCATCTCAATTTGCTTGGTTATGGTGTTAATATCAACTATACCATCCTCCAACGCAAGTTTCAATAATTCTGTTTGAGATAATTTATCCAATATTAACACCACCTTCCTATAATTTATTCATTTTTGCGCGAATACTCTTAATTCTGTTATCAACGGTGGAAACAGATATCTTGCAATTATCAGCAACACATACCTTGCTTCTACCGTGTGATAGCTCCTCAAAAATTGGCATTTCATCATCAGATAAATTTAGTAACTCTCTTAATTCTTCAAGTTCTGGCTTAGTCAATGAGGACAAATACTTTCCTAATCTCATAAGCCTTATTTTCTCCTTATATTTTCACTTTTTTTCTGATTAACCATTCAGATGGGGTTTCTTTTTGAAAATCATATGGTTTTCTATGGAAATCTTCTAAAGCGCGTTCATCAACCTTACATTTTTCTAACGTACCAAGATAGCTTTGAAAATCCATATTGATTATCTTTTCACTTCTCCTGTTTGTCATTTTCGTTCACCTCGATCGTACACCGGAAATGTCTAGTTAGTTTCTTTGCTTTTTTCATCCGGCTTGTACCACTCTGGAAGTGTATGCCATGCAATTATAAGATTCGCATAACACATAAACTCTTTTTCTTCTCCGTTAAACAGCACAACCACTCTGTCGGAATAATCTTCATTTGGTAATTTTCTTGATAATTGAGCAAGATAATATCCTGTTTCTTCGGGAAATCCTTCTTCTACTGGAATCCAACCATCGTTCTCTTTCACTCCTGATATGATTCCTTCGACTGTTGATAAAGCACTGAAGTATCCTGTCGCATAATCCTGATTGCTACTATTCTGCTTTTCCTTTAAGTCTTTTATCTCTTCCAAAATCTTCTCTAGTACGTTCATTTACTATTCCTCCTTTGCCCGTTTAATAATGCCGTCTATCTTTTTTGTCACCTCTACCGGAGTCACATTCCACTCTTCTGCCAATCTTTTTATTGAATCAGCATAACCTGTCAAGCACATTAAAACGTGTTCACATGGCTTCGCATTCGTCCAACTTCTACACTTCCCGTTCTTGTGTAACAAAGTTATTACTATTTTCATTACTCCACCTCCAGCAAACCTGCATTATCGAAAATATTTCCGATTACTTCAACCGTTGTTTTTCCATTTTTATTTGGATATAACCCCCAAAATTCTTTCTTTTGATATGCTGGATACATTATGTATAACCCATCTACTCTGCGGATTACTTTCCCTATTGCATTACTTCCTTCACTCCATGCTTGTACAATATCATTTTCCCAAATCTTCCGACCTTTCTTGTCCTTAAGTCCTGTGTACTGGCAGAGTGTTTCTGGATCAATTTGAATATCCGTGAAGTAAAATGGATATGTGGACAGAATGGGGCTAAACGTTGAACAAATGATGAAATGTTCTTCCAGTTCTGTTCCTTTTCCTTTAATTCCGTAATACCCTTCTACCCACCATTCTTCTTTTGGAAGTTGTTTCCAATTTTTCACCTTTGCTTTAAAAAGGATCTCTCTCATAGTTTTTCCTCAGCTAAATATCAGTTTAGCTTGATTCCGTAAGCAATACATCCAAATCTAATATCCTTGTCTATATTACCTCCATCATATTTGACTACTTCTCCTCCAATTGAAGTGAGCTCTGTTCCAATCGGTACAATCGGAAGAAGATACAATGGTATGAGACGAATACCTTTCGTACGCTCAAGAGCAACTATTCTTTCATCAAGGCTTTGTCCCTCTTTCTGCGCACAACTGCCTTCCCATCCCGCTTTCAAGGCTTCAATTTCTTCATCGATTCCCTCATCTGTATCCCATCGCCAAAACCTTAACTCTTTACATTCTTCGTCAGACAAATTGTCCCAATCAATATGCTTCTTAAGCTCTTCGAGGAATGTATGTGTACTCTTTTTTAATTCTTTTCTTGCATACTCGTCACTCCATGTTTCATACTGAACAGTTTCTGCTACGCGGTTCGCATACCATGTCAAACAATTTATAATCTCTTTTTTCATCTCATTTGCCTCCATTAAATCCTAATTTAGTTAATCTCGTCTAACCCAACCAGTAGTATGGGACACGCACTACTGGTATGGGTTTATTTAATTGTTTTTTTCTTTAGAATCAACAATAATTTCTATTGCTTCTCCGTTGGTTCCATCGTTTTTGATGTTTATTTCTCCCGAATATTCAAAATCCGCAATTCCGTCAACATATACTGTTACTTTTCCGGTTGTATTTGGCTCGATTGTTTTAATCACAAGATTTTCTACTTGCCCAACATCAGGCTCAACATTTTTACTTTCACATCCAAACATCAAAAATGCAGGAATCAAAACCAAAAAACACTTTTTTCTCATATAAATCTCTCCTAACTTCCAGAAATATCAATCGGCATAAACCAATCAAGTTTCTGCTTCTTTACATACGCATAAAATGCTCTATACGAACTATACAATCCAAAATATTTCACCATGTACTCATGCGCTTCTTTAATTGTCATTCCATCAAACAAAAGCGCCTGAATTTTATTGTAATATGGATGGAACATGCTTTTGCTTTTTAACATACTATCACCCCTTTGAAATAAGTCTTCTTTCCAAGTTTTCCATGTCGTAATCTCTGCCCTGGAAATTATTAAACCTATTCTTTTCATTCTTATTATTCTTTTTTTCTTGTTTGTGCGCTTTTGATGTTCCTTTGGTGTTCTTTTGTTGTTCTTTTGTCGTTCCATTAAACTGATAAACATCATAATTCACAATGGTTATAGCTGTTCTTTTGTTGTTCGCACTTCGGACAATCATGGATTCTCTTTCCAGAAACTTCAAGAACAACTGAACCTTTTTTCTACCCCATCCCCACCTGTCCATCAATTTCAGTTCTGACGTGATAAAACTACCACGTTTAATTTCTTCCACCTTATTCCCGACCATGCACTTGTTATCTGAATGATTTGCAAGAAGAATAAGGTCAATCCACGCTTGCCCCTTTGAAAAAGGCTTATCACTCCATATTTCCTGATATAAAATGTCTCTATGTATTTTTATCCAACCGCTCATTCTAATGGTTCTCCGTTATCATCAACTTCCTGTTTTAAATAATCCAGCCAATAATCTGCATCCGTCAAACGCGTAATATCCATCTCTTGAATACATGCAGCAAGGAAAAGAGCGGATCCGTAAAGGCTCATGGTGTCCAATAAATCTTTGCGATTCCCGAAAGATTTTTCTGTGTCATTTGCTATATCGTCTAATGTCATTTGGTAATATACAGACATTTAACCATATCCTTTCTCAAGTTCTGATTTTATGTATAAATCCATAGAATGCAGTAGTTTCACTGTATTTCCATGTGATGCATGATTCTTCCATGCTTTATATCGCTGTTCAAACTCTTTTTCTGTAATTCTTCCGGCTTTCAACAAACGAACCATATTTCTGACTTTTTTCTTTGCTCTACGCTTATTTTCGGAAGTCAACCGCCGGATATATTTTCCGTCTTTCGTCACATAATGATGAAATCCTAGGAACCGTAGTCCATTCTTGACCGGACAAATCTGTGTCTTTCCATTCAATAATAGTCCAAGGCTTGATAACATTTCTTCGATATGTAACAGACATTCTTTCAAATATTCCTTGTCACGGTGAATCAAATAAAAATCATCCATATAACGTCCGTAATACCTAATACCAAGTTCTCCGGTTATCATGTGATCTACACAGTCTAACATCAAGATGGCATATACCTGCGCTACTTGATTTCCAAGTGGAAGTCCTACTCCGTCTGTGCTATCAATGAATAAATGGTTCAACCACGTTGTGTAACTATCTGGGAAATAATAGTCCACAATATCTTTCAGAATTTCATGGTCAATGCTGTAAAAGAATTTCGTAATGTCACATTTCAATATCCAACCGTCAAGTCCGTGCTCGTTGTAAAAGGACAACATATGCTCTTTCAGCTTATCCATTCCATACAACGTACCTTTTCTTATCTGTCCAGCAGAATTTGTATCTATGAACACGTTTTGCAAACATGGGTGCAAAATATTGTCGCACAAGCAATGCTGAACAACCTTATCTTTGAATGAACAGGACATTATCACACGCTCTTTTGGTTCGTATATTTTGAACTGACTATACTTTCCAATCTGATACATCTGATTCTCCAACTGTTCTTTTAGTAGGTGAATTCCCTCAAGGCTCATATTTTGAAATCTCGCACAGCTTCCATTATGACTTTTGCCGCGCTTTGCATTTCGATAAGAACGATATAAATTTTCGAAATTTGTAATAATGTCCTTGTCCATTTCCAAAACTCCTTTGTATTTACCCGTTTCGGGAAGGTCATACATCTTTTTGTATCTCTTTCTCTGGTTTCGGCTTGATGCCTACTCCGACTGTCTGTAATACAGAATGGGCGAACACCTTTGCTGTTGTTGTAGTTCCTGTTGTTGATGTTGCCGTCCGGCGAAACAACGGTTTAACGATGTATAACCTAATTTACGCATTAAACGATATCGAACTCTTGGCGTTTCCTTTCATAGAGGTCTTTGATTCTCTCTGGCTTGTCTGTTATAACCTCATAATCATCTCCAGTAAAACCCGGTGGCACATCTTCTTTATATTCGATATACACCTTTTCAGGGTGAATCGGTGGCAAATAAGGGAATGTAATCTTTTTTCTGAATCTACCGCTTGAAAACCATGTGATTCCACCATTGTCGGAAACAATTATTCCGTCTATATCTTCAAACGTACCGTCTTTTTGTTTGAATACGCTTGAACACCTATTATTTTGAAATACGCCGTCTCTGGAACATTCATTCCATTCATCATCTTCTCCAGTAAGAGGTGAAATTGGTTTAAATCTTAATATCCGCTCCAACACGCTCAACGCATAACTTGCAGAAAATCCACTATGCCCTTGCTCGCTGAATTTCTCTACAATTTCCAGAATGTCTTTATTCATCATTTCCTGCATTCCGTCTTCATCCTTACTGATTTGTTCAAGCTCTCTTTTTGCATAATCTAACAAACTCATGCTTTCCTCACCTTCTTATCTTTCCTTATCTTTCTTCCTCCAAGCAATCGCCATGTGCTTAATATCCTTTACCATTTTCGACCAATGCTCCATACTTTTCATATTGATGATATTTAATTTCTGCGATAACTCGATGTAAAACAGCATCTCGTCGCAGTATATAATCGCCCTTGTTTGCAATTCCAATCGGTCACGTTTGTAATCTCTAATGTCAGTCCGATTCGCTTCCATTAACGATTCGTAAATACCAAGACATTTGTTTTGCATTTTATCCACCAGTGAAAACCGATATTTCTTCGGATAACGGTTGCAATTCGATGTCAATTTCAGCGTATGCTCAGCAAGTTCCATTGCCTTTAAAATTACTTGCAATTCTGTTTCTGCCATTTACTCATCAGCAACGTCATCCGGCACATCCACATTCTCAAAAACAACCGGCATTCCTGCGTAAGCATTTCTCAACATTTTCATTGCTTTTATAGCTTTTTCTTGTGTGGAATATTTTGCAATCGTAACAACATCTCCATTATTACTTCCAATATCCCATACGATTACTCTAGTAGAATCCCTATAATCCATACTAAAACAAAGATTTTCATATGGAATATCAATCATTCCATCCTGTGATATAATTCTCATAGTTGACCTCCTAATAAAAAAATAGTAGCCACACAACGCTTGCGATCGTTCCAACAACTGCTAAA
>UMGK01055017.1_pt1 | contig 16860 bp, 10 predicted proteins | sample 1965251 | NCBI WGS metagenome assembly UMGK01 (sample SAMEA4836070, study PRJEB28245) | human gut metagenome | biome: gut microbiome; material: fecal sample | place: Denmark | collected 2008 | reverse complement strand
CCAGACAGAACTGAAATTCCTTAAAGCGCAATATCATCCACGCTTGAACCGAAATCTGAAATTTATTATTCTGATAATCAGTAATGCCATAACGGGAATTTTATGTATTGGTACCGTAAAGTTCCCGTTGTTTCTATTTTTCAAGAGGCAAAATAGTGTAAGAAGTACGATTCTTTTTCGATTTACCGAAAAAAAATGAAACACCGATAAGAAAAGCGGTTTCATATAAAGAAATAGCATTCTTATTGCCATTGCAAAATATATTTCCATGGCTAACGAACAAATTACTTGGTAATTTATTATTTATTTGAATTCTTTCCGTATCTTTGCATTTGAAAAATCATCAAAAATTCAAAGGTGATATGGCTAATGAAAATTCTATAGATAGTACTACTCTCAAGCAACGTATAGAAGCGATGCCTGAAGATTGCATCCTGTTTCGTTCAGACTTCCATGAATATCATACAGAATTTGTTGGTAGTATTTTGACTGAATTGACAAATGACGGTACACTTGTTAAAATTGCACATGGAATATATACCAAGCCAAGAAAAAGTCGATTCGGTATTGTACTTCCTTCTGTCGATAAGATCGTACAAGCAATTGCAACCCGAGATAACGCAAAAGTGTTACCATCAGGTATGACTGCATTGAATTCATTAGGGCTATCGACTCAAGTGCCGATGAATTACACATTCCTGACTACTGGTAGTGAAAGAACAATAATCTTATCAAATAGGAAAGTAGTATTAAAACGAGGTGTCCCCAAAAACTTCTGTTATAGAACTCGCCTTATTTCACTACTTGTTCAAGCACTTAAGGCTCTGAAAAAAGAGAATGTAGGAGAAGGTGAATTGAATATAATTCGACAATTGGTATCAAAGGAAACAGATAGGGAGACTTTAATCAAAGATGTAGATATGATGCCTGCATGGATGAAACGAATTATAAAACCAATGCTAACCGCTTAAAAGGAACTTAAATTATGGGAAAACTGTGGTTAAACAATGAAATAGTGGACCGTCTAGCAATGTTACAGCAGACGGAGGTTGGACATCCTGGCGTTAATCAGGTCGCTATAGAAAAGGACTGGTGGGTAACTGTTACGCTGAAAGCATTATTCCAAACAGATTGCCGTGATTCTTTAATCTTCAAAGGCGGAACATCGTTGTCAAAAGGTTTTAATATCATAGAGCGTTTCTCTGAAGACATTGATTTGGCAATTAATCATTCATTCTTTGGTATTGAGAAGACTAGTAAAAGTCAGCGTGAGAAATTACGCAAAATGTCACGAGCGTATATCCATGAGACTCTTTCTGCTCAATTAGATGTCAACTTGAAAGAAATAGGAGTTTCTGGTTACACTATAGAGAATGTATCTCAGGTACAAGATAAAGAAGGAGAATGGCGACCGATAGATTCAGATAAAGATCCTACGGTAATTCTATTACACTATCCGTCAATTCTTGAGGATACGATAAATTATATTCCTCCACGTGTAAAGATTGAGATTAGTTGTCTTTCAATGGATGAACCTACAGAATTACGACAGATCCATTCTCTAATAGGTGAAAGTTTTGATGGCGAAGATACCGATGCAGATAGTTTGGTCAGAACCGTAGTCCCTATTCGTACATTCCTTGAGAAGCTATTTCTTTTGGCTGAAGAATTTCAAAAAGAAAAACCACGGAGTGTCCGAATGTCACGCCATCTTTATGATTTGGAAAAATTGATGGATACAGAATATGGCATAGAAGCTTTGTCGAATCGCAAACTTTATGATGCCATTGTTGAGCATCGTAAGGCTTATTATGCTTTGAAGTATGTAAACTATGATTTGCATGACCCATCAACCATCAACTTTACGATACCAGAATCTGTTATAGGGGCATGGCAAGACGACTATGCAGACATGAGGCGTTTTTTCATTTATGGTGAATCTTTAGAGTTCGATGCACTCATGAACAGAATGGAAGAGCTTCAAAAACGCGTAAAAAATATAATATAATAGATTGTTACATTAGACTGTTTAGTAGTTGACTAACTAAAATTGAAAAAATTTTGCACATGAAAGAGTCTATTTACAACAGCATATCAAATACAAATTAATATTTATTTAAGTTTAATTAAAACATTATATAAAATGGCTTTATCATTATCTGCAGAACAAAAGAACTTGAGGTCATTATTTATAAATGATGACAGATATATTGTTCCTTCCTTTCAAAGACCATATAGATGGACAAAAAAAGAAACTAAGCAACTATTTGATGATATTACTCAGGCATTTAATTCTAATGAAGACTATTTTGTTGGTAATATAGTAATTGCTCGAGGAAATGACGATAAGGCAAGGCCCCAAATTATAGATGGTCAGCAACGTATTTTAACTTTATGGATGTACTTAAAAGTACTTGCTATTCTCACAAATGTTTCTAGACTCGAGGAAATGTTATCTATTAGAGATTGGGAAGATGAAAAAGTCCTTTCTAAAATAAATTCATTAGTTTTTGAAGAAGCAGACCAGTCAGGAATTGAAGATTTGTTAACTTGGAAACAAGATGATTTTAAATTAAAAACGAAAGAAATTTCGAAACTTGGACAAATTCAATCGAACGCAGTCTATATATATAAATGGTTACAAGAATATTTTAGTAGAATTGACAATACACGCCAAACAGCCTTTTGGAAGTACTTTATTGATAGAGTATATTTATTGCCCATAATTTTGGACGGAAAGGATATGGCAGAAGCAACAACTCGTGCATTGACTATCTTTGAGACAATTAATAACAGAGGATTGGATTTAGCCGATGCAGACATCTTAAAGGCGAAACTTTATGAGATGGCTAGTAGTATGAAAGAGGGAGATGATTTTATTTCTCAATGGAAAGATTTAGGTCAGAAATGTGTTGAACTAAATGCTTCTGTTAATGATGTATTCAGATACTATCTAAGAATTTTAAGAGCAAAAAATGATCAGACTACATCTGAACCCAATTTAAGAAACTTCTTTTTAAATAATGATTTCTCTCCGTTTAAGACAAAGAAGTGGAGAACCATTATGGCTGAATTAAATTTAATAGAAAAGGCTTTGGAGAACATTGATACAATAAAGCATTCATCTACAAAGACAGCTTTGCTATATCAAGTATTGCAAGAGCATTCAAGCGCTATTCCTTTGTCTGCAATGGTTGTATTTGTATATTCGATTTTAGAATCTGGTAATAAATTAGAAGAACTAGAAGTTATAAATTTCCTTGAACATCTCATAAAGATATGCTATACTTATGATTTATCTCAAGACATAAAGTATAAAATTTTTGACATTAATGCAAGGGTTATGAATAAGCGACCTTTGCCTTTATCAACAACCGATACTTCTGATGATTTTTTTGAAGAAAGACGTAGATACAGAAATGGATTAGTGATGCTTTATCATTACCTAGTTGAAGATAATTGGAAGCCCTTTGAAATAGATTCCTTTTTAAAGGTAGAACGTATTGTTCGTCAGAATGACACCTTAGCACATTCTGACTGGCCAAACAGTACTTTAAGTCAAGATATTGAGAATATGGCTAATTTTTCAATTATAGATTTCCCTAAAAGTTACAAATCTTTATTTGAGAGAAGTTCTTTATATAATTCATCCAATCTCAATTCTGTTTCTAGTATTCTTAAGGGTAAAACGCATTATTCATATGCTGATTTCATTGATCGAAAAAATAATATGCAAACGATTCTTTCTAAATTTTTAATCCAGTCTGAAAGTGAAAAAGATAACAATATCCAATTTTAAAGGAATAAAAACTCTTCCAGAATTGAGCCTAACAAAACTTCAAGATGGAGATGAAAAAGAAGTGAATCTTTTGTTATATGCAGAAAATGGAGGTGGAAAAACATCCATTTCAGAAGCTATAAGATTAGTGTCTTTTACAAGTCACATTGAGAATAAAATTATAAATCCTAATATTGTTGGAGAAGAACGAAAAGCTGCCAAACAGGATTGGTTAAACAGTTATTTACATAATAAGTCAATAAATTTATTTGAAATAGGAATTGATGAAACAAAATTTTCATCAATCAACACCAATGTGTCTTCCTGCACCGATATATTTGTATTGGACAGATCTCAACTTATTCCTACTTCTAAGATTCATATTGATAGCATTATCTCACAGACGCATTTTGGAGGTTCAATTCCACTTGATGAATTACTAATGCCAGAAGCTATTGAGTTGGTTTTAGACGAAGTTAATTCGATGCTTGAAAATGAGTTTAAAGAAATAATTAGGGTTGAAAGGGTTCAGACTTCAGAATATATTGTCGGAATCAAAATAATACACGATGAATTAATTACCGAAAATATTGACAAAAAAATAAATGAAGCCAATCAAAATTTAGTCAAGATACTAATTTTTATCAATTATTTAAAACTATTGCCAGTATTACAAAATAATGCCAAATATTTCATAGTACTGGATGATGTTATGTCTAGTTTGGATTTAGCAAATCGTATTATTTTAGCTCGTATTATTATTAATTTGGGGAAAGAATATCAGTTATTGGTAATGACTCACAATGTCGGTTTCTACAACTTGATCAGACATTTGTCAGCAAGTAATAATTCATGCGATGATTGGAATTTCACTTCATTATATACGCATAAAGGAACCCATACGGCATATTCGATAAATAATGATGATTCTGTAAACAGTTTGTTAGCCAAATATGGCGGGGTAATATTACCTTCAAATGGTGACGCAGTAAATGCTATGCGAAAAAAGTTTGAAAGTTTATTACATGAATTTGGCAAGATTTTAGTTACGGGAGTTCAAGAAGAAACATCTTACTTGATTGATAAAATAACTACGGCTGATAACGAATTGTATTGTTGTATTGATGGTGATAATATTTACACTCATTTTGATTTAATAAAAAGAATATCTTTATTAGTAGACAACTGTCCTTCTAATCTATTACAATCAAAAATTAAAAATTTGTTCCAAAAGTTTAATTGTAAAAATCAAGTCCCGTGGATTTCAGAAATAATTCAACAACTTAAAACTTATCAAAAAGTCATTTTACATCAAAGTTCTCATGACCAAATAGGGGCTCTTCCAGTAATCTCCTCGAAAGAAATAGCAATTACTTTAGATTTAATGAGGAAACTCGAACAAATCACGAAGCGAAGTTCAAGTAGTTTTCCCTATTTTATCTGATGTTATAAAGAGGCAGAGTTTAAGTCTTGAACCTGCCTCTGTTTATTCTTGTCCCATTACTGTAATCAAATATCCATTCTATGAGTAGTTATTTTGATTTTTGAGCCTCTTTAGATACTTTGTTCGATGATTTTAATTTCAGTATCGGTTAAGTCATAAAGTTTGTACACTATTTGGTCTATTTCTCTTTCGAGTTTCTCTATAGATATTTGAGGAGATATTCTCTTGGCAGTTATAATCTTCTCAATTAATGTTACTATTAACTGCTGCTCTGTTAATGAAGCAACAGGTATTGGAAGTTGTTTTGCTTGCTTAATTCTTATTTTGGGGAACAGCTCTGTTTCGGCCTTAAATTTTTGTTGATAGTAGTATTGTATAGCTTTTGAGTTAAGTATCCCAACAACATACTGCACATTAAATTGGGAATCCTTTATTATTGTAGAATATAGGCTTCTATTGCAGTATAAATTCTCATCTAGATAAACCACAGTCAAATAAGAGCCTGTCTCTCTTATTAACAAGCGTTCACCTGTATAAAAGATTGCATCTTTTTGAAACTCATCAACAACATCTTGGTTAACATACGAAATAGTCTTATAACAATACTTCTCAACATTGCTACCAGTAAGAAATCTATATTTACCATGTTCTTTGGAGACTCTATCTCTACCGACCTCAAAACCTCTTTGCATTATAGAAATACTTGATAAAGGTTTGGAATAAGTATTCATTTTTGCTAGTATATTGTTTGAATTGCCCAATAAATCATCAAAACTCCATCTAGAAAAATTGGATTTGTATAACAAGATTGTTGATGTAGGCATATTGACATTTTTAAATACCTCATCTCCTTCATTACGATAAGTTATAAGTTGACTATTCTTTTCAAGAAATATTCTTAATGGTTCGAACTTAATTCCTTTTGTATATAATGATCCTGTGATAAATGATAATACTCCAGTCTGATGCAAAATATTTATGCTATGCTCAAAGAAATAGGCATACAATTCTAGACAGTTCTTGGTTTTATACTTATAGTATAAATGATCTTTATCAATGTCTGAAACAACTACATACGGCGGATTGCCAATTACAATATCAAAACCATTTTTATCATCATCACGATTGAAAACATCGCTAAACCAAGTGTGCCAAAGAAAGAATTTGTTATTTTCGGCAAGATTGATATCTTTGAGTCTGGCAAGAATAGTTGGGTCGTATGCCTGTGCCTCCAACTGTTTGTTGATAGTTCCGGAAATTTCTTGTTGTAACTTCACCTTTCTATCGTGGTCGCTACAAGAGTAGTACGAAGATAGTAGATGCGATACCGTCTTTTGCAAGCGATTTTTTTCATCATCGAAGAGAGAAATCTCTCCTTTGTCTTTCTTGTATTCTTTTTCGTAAGTGAGTTTACTTAAATCCACACCCATAAAACTCTCAATTAGTGAGTTGCCTTGCATAATCTTATAGTCGAGATTGGGCAATGGTGATGGAGTCTCCTCATCTACCACGATGGAGAGCCAAAAACGTAAGCGGGCAATGTCAACTGCACCTTTCTCTATATCTACACCATAGATATTATTTTGAATAATGTTTTTCTTAATTTCGGCACGGTCGTAATGCTCTCCGCTCAATACTTCACGGCAATGCAGCAGTTCATTGAGCAAGCCCATTGGGAAAGCTCCTGAACCTATGGCTGGGTCGCAAATCTTCACCTCTTCCAATGCTGTGAGTAGTTTAGGTTTTTTATTCTCAGGAATGTCATCTACACCATCTTCGGGAGTAAGAACGAAGTTGCGAATTTTGTCCTTTGCTATACTTGTATTGGTTTCGAGGTAGGCAATAAGAGACTCCTGGCACATATATCGTACAATCTCTTTCGGTGTGTAGAATGCTCCTTTGTCCTTGTTGTCTTCAAGTAAATTCTCGAAGATTTTACCCAACATTTCGGGGTCAACTCCGACTTCTGCATCATTAGGATCATTCTCGTCAATGGTAAAGTTGTATTCGCTGAAGAATTGGAACAAGCGTTTGAAGTAATCGGCTGGGAAACGGCTTTCGGGCTCATCTTCTTCATCACGTTCAAACAATCCGCCATTGAGGTATGGAATATCCTTCCATTCATTAAGTAGCGATTTATCCCAACTGTAATCGGTAAACAGGGCTTCACGCTCTGCAGGTTTAGTGTTCAAGATACCGAAAAACAATGGTTCGAGGACTGAATCGAGATAATCATCCTTATATGCTGAATTCTCAAATAAATTTTGCATATAGTTTAGGTCGCCACACATCCAACCTTTGCGTTGCAAGAAATGAAGGAAGGTGATGCGTCCCATCATCTTCTTTACGTAATCACGGATTTTTTTTTCGTTATGGTCAAATGCTTGCGTCAATGCTGCATTAGGCTCGCCAAGCACCTTTTCTTCCCACTTGCTGCCAACCTTAACAAACCGCTTACCCGTAACATATTGGATAAAGTCTGCATATTGTTCACGATACTTATCAAAAAACTCATCAGAAAGAGCCTCTACAGAGAATGCTGTTCTCAGATTTTCAAATGAAATACCTTTTTTCTTTAAGAAGTAGAAACGCTCAATTGGTGTTCTGTACAGTAAATCATCACTGCCGAAGACATATGTATATCGTTTAGGTGAAGTTGCCTCGCCCTTGATATCACAAATAAATGACAATCGCCAATGGTCGCCACTATCAAATACCACCAATGCAGCATCAAACTCGCCCCAAGTCGGATTGATGAATGACTTTACAAGATTGCGTAGTCCCACACGCCTGTTTGCAACAGAGCCTTTTGTAATATTGTAATGAAATAAACCGATACGATAACTGTCTGTAGTATCTATATTTCCCAAATAGTAACCATTATCAGAGGTGCTTCCTATAATCCTTTCTGGTTCTTCTTTCAATTCGGTTGCATTGAAAAAATATTGTAGGAAAGTGTACCACTGAGTCAGATTGAAAGATGATTGGAATAGTTTTCTCAAAATATCCGGTGTATATGTAGTTGGCATAAAAATATTTACTTAAATGATTCTGATATAATGATTTGAGGATTAGAAATATCTTTGGCATCGTGTCGTTGCTCCTTGTTCATCGTCTGATATTCGCCGAATAATTCCGAAATTTTGTTTTGTAAACTATACTCGTACTGCTTCATCTTTGCACGGTCGTTCTTGTACTCTCGAGACAAGGCTTTCAAGTAGCGAGGCAATTGGGCATAGATGCCTTCGTTGATATATCCGATCAATACATCGCATTGCGATTTCAATTCACTATCGGTTGTTATCTGCTTGATGGTACGCAAGAACTTGTTGGCTTCAAGCGAGGTCTTGTCAAGGTCAGTGCGGTTGATGGACGATGTATCGGCTGCCTCCACATATTCGGTCGTATATTGAACCAATGCATTATTTACATGCTTGTAGTGTTGTTCTTCATTAGAGAAAGGCACAGGTTGTTCTTCGGGCTTTGCTTTGAGGTATTTTACCGCTTCTAGAAAGTCGATAATTTCAATACCAGTTTGGGTTGCCAGATAAAACTCGGTCTTGACATTGGAAGAAACAAAGATGACTGACTTTCCACAATGCTTTCCCGTATCACGCATCACTCGGCTCTTCATTGGCAAAGCCTTGATCTTATGATATAGTTTACGGTCTCTGTTGTAGAGTTCACGCACTTCACGCAACAGGGCTATTTTCTTGTCGATACTGTCCTTTACATTGTTGTCAAACATTTGGAACTCCTTTACAATCTCCTCCTTTGAGTAGATTTGAGCGTCTTCGCCAAATGCTGAATGAAAACCCTGTAATTTGACAAGAGCGTTCTTGTAGAGTTGAATTTCCTTGTCACCCTGTTGCGATGGGTAGAACATATAGTTATAGATATTCGTAGCAACAGAACCGATACGGTTTACACGACCTATACGCTGCATTAAACGTGTGGCATTCCAAGGCGAATCGTAATTGACAATTACATTGGAACGATGCAAGTTCACACCTTCTGCCAATACATCAGAAGTAATAATGATGTTGTACTTCATTGACTTACTGTCAAAATTGGCATCAAAATTCTCTTTGATAGTCTGTCCCAAGCGGTTGCGGTTGCTTGCTGTTACCATCAAAACATCTGTGCGACCTATCTCTTTTGTCAATCTATCGTATAAGTAATTCAATGTATCGACACTTTCAGAGAACAACACCAATTTGCCAGATGGATTGATGGTCGTATCAAAAAAGACATTAGTAAGGTTTTCTCGGAACTTGTCAAACTTCGGATCATCATTCTCTTTCGCCCAATCTGCATTGAGTTGCTCCAATATCTCACGATCATGATGGAGCATTTCAAGAAAATCAGAACTAAAAGCATTGGCTGGGAAGAGAATATCTTCAGTTGCATATCCTTTTGCAATGGCATACTCGATGATTTCATCAAGTTCCATATTCTTTGCTTGCAGGTCTTTCACCTTCAAATCAGGGGCGATGATCACCTTGTCCTCATCGAACATCTTAATCATATCAGTTGTAATACGAAGAAGTGTTCGAAGCGACTTCTTGAAAGCATAGAAACTACTCTCCAATCTCTTTACCATATGAACACGGTAAATGGCAGCTAATGTCTGACCAATATGTACAGCATTCTTATACTTGCTACGATATTCAGGTTTCAAAAACTCAACAGCACGATAGCGGGCATAGGTCAGTCCCTTGCCTTCTGGATTTTCATCCGTTTTTCCATCAGTCAATTGCTTAAGCGTCTCATAGAAGCGGTTGCTTGTATCTGAGCCCATTACATACTCCAATTCATTCGGTGGCAGAATATTTGGGAATATGATACCCTGTGATTTAATATCTGCCTTATAATCGGGATCGTTGAGAATATTATTGCGTGTACGGCGTACTGTTACCTTATCAATAACCTTACTACGTATCTGCTCATAGATTTTATCAACCTCAGCAGTAACATCACGCTGGTCACGCTCTCGCATCAATCTCTTATATTCATAGATAAGCGGAGCAAAGAAACCTTTGAGGTTGGGAACTCCGTCAATGGTACAGTTTTGGCTATTTTGGAACAATAGTAACTGATTCTGTAAATCATCAGGACGGTTGTTGAGCGGTGTAGCAGAAAGAAGCATTACCTTCTTTTGAGTGCTTTTCAGCAAGCCCATATTCAGGCAGGGGGATTTGCATATCTTTTGCAACTCATCATATTTGCCAGAACTGTCGCTGCGGAAACCATGGGCTTCATCGACAATGATTAAATCAAATTCCTCTTTGTCCTTGTAATTGTCTTTACCTTCAAGAACCTTTGACAGACTGCCATTAGTAATGAATTGAGTTTTCTTGTATATTCCGAAAAGTTTGAATGTATTTCGCCAGTTATCTTCCAATGCCGGGGGATATACAACGAGGATATTGGTATTTTTACCGTTAGCCTCTACAAAACGTTTGGCTATCATCGTTGCAATCATAGTCTTTCCTAACCCCACGACATCAGCAAGGAACAAACCATTATGCTGCATCAGCATCTGATAGCCCTGAATAACTGCATCTTTCTGGTATTTCAAATCCTTGACCCCATCGGGTAACTGAATGGAGAAGTCATCTTCCACTTGGTCGCCAAATGTATCAATAAGTACTTTGATGTATAGTTCGTATGGAGTAGGCTGATAGCCCAAGTATGTATTCTTTTTGTACTCTTCAATATCTTTTGCTGTTAATGGAACAGCTTCGTTCCATAAAGTCCAAAATTCATCTGAGCAATACTTTACATCATCAAAGTCCTTCATTGCCACATTGAGTTCATACTGTGGCGGCTGTTTAATTCCCAAACCTGAATCGGAGATATTAGAAGAACCCATTATTACCCAACCATCGCTATGCTCGCTATGGTTTTGTGGTAAGCATAAGTAGAATTTGGCGTGCAGATTTCTGGTAGCGTGAATACGCATCTGCAAGCGTCCCGAAACAAGGTCTTCACACATCTGCAAGATTCCTTCTTCGACTTCGGGAGAATATTGAGCATTCACAATATCCTCTTTGAAACCGTTATTGTAGATTTCCTTTGCTTTATCCTCATCGGCAAGCATCAAAAGGGCCTTGTTGTGCTTACGGAAAATATCATCGATATTGATACCTACCAAGATTTTAATTTCGGATATATCGCCAAGCTCTTTACGCAACTTGAAATAACCCGATGAACGAAAGAAACCAACGACAGCCAAAAAGCGATCGAATGTCACCATTCCTGATGCAATACCTTTCAACTTATCGAAAAGCGTATTGCCAAGTCTATTATTGAAAAACTTTGTACTCATAGTTCTACGCAATACAAAACTTCTGAATCAATTACTTCTATATGTTATTGCTGGGAATCTCTTTCTATGAGATTCACAAAAAAAGGACTCGTTCTAACAATCAGTTAGTTACAATGTTTACAACTATTTTAAATTGTACAAGTGAAGAAATAAAGGTGGATAATACCTATAAGATGAATGGGGTAAGTCGTTCAAAGCCACTGATTTCTCGGTCTAAAATGAGATAATTTGAAATAAAAGCAGTACTTTTGCATTAAAATGGGGTTCTCATAGAAAGAGATTCCCCAAATTATCGTTTTAGAATAAGCTCTATCCTATTTATTTCATTTCAAATTATGATATAGCAAATCGAGTCCCATTCAAAAAGAACGGAACTCAATCTATTTTAAGATGTTCAATACCCCGAATGTCGGTGACAATGTCGGAGATAATCAAACAGACTACCATTCTCCCAATGCAGCTAAAATCTCACTATTAGCGTTATCTACCGCTGAAGTATCAAGCGCAGAAAGGTATATAAGTGTGGTCTTCTCGGAATCATGACCGAGAGCATCGCTGATGACACTAATGGGAATCTGCTTCTGTTTGGCTATACTTGCCCAGCTGTGGCGCGCCACATACATAGTCAAAGGTATCGGTAACTGAGCCATTTCGCCGACCTTCCTTAGATGACGATTGATACGTTTGGATAGTTTCTTGTAGGTTTGCCTGTCATCGGCATCATTCGTGAGTATGGGCAATAGATACCGTGAGTCTTTGGGATATTTGTCTATGATGGCTTGCATCTGTTGCTCCCAACGGATATCCAAACGGCCTCCTGTCTTTCTGCGATAATAGGCCAAGTACCCATTGCGAAGATTATCATAAGTCAGATATGCCATATCAATGAACGACATACCTCTTAAGCTGAGACTTAATAAGAAAATATCCCTTGCATATGCAAGATGAGGATAGAGACTTAAATCCACCTCTTTAATTCTCTTGATGGAATCAATGTCTATCGCTCTCTTTGCCGTCTGAGCAATTCCAGTATATACACTTTGGAATGGGGCAATAGATTCAATGAGGTGTAATTTTACCGCTTTGTTAAGCACTGTTCTCAAAGTTCGCATATAAAAGGATATGCTGTTCATGGTAAGATTTCTGTTTTTCAGATAGCGTTCATAATCCTCCATTACCTCTGCTGTAATCTCATAGAGCATAATATCTTCATTATTATTGAATTTAATGAAACTATGCAAAGCGGATATATATGTCTCACTTGTTCGTGTACGTCCCATATCTGTCAAACGTTTCGCTTGAGATAAGAGAAAATCAGAGAATGATTGCTGACGGTTCAGTTCCTCAAATTCAGAAATTATATTCCCAAAATCCAAGTATGTTCCTTTATCTATATGCCTTTTGATAATAGCATATATCTGTTGCGTCTCCCAATCGGTGCGATTCTTGATTTTAATAAGCGAATTACTATTGGTAACTATTCTACTATGTCGCTTGTCCCATTCATCGGGGTAAATCCGATACCCCGATGTATAAGTATGCGTTGTCCGTTTAATGATTATCTGGTAATAAAGTGTACCATCTTTACCCTTGATGACAGAAGGGCGAAAACATAATTTGATTGAAATTCCCATAACTATCTCCTTCTTCTTGATGTATTATTGTCATTCTTCCTTTCTCCCCACGGAAGATTAGACGATGAGCCGCCAGAACCAGTGCCGACATGAACCTCTGCCGGACCACCAACGGCAAGAGTGAACGCTGCTCCCAGCAGTTCCGCCTGTTTCCCGCTTACCTGCTCCTGCGGCTCGAAGACGGCGTTGACAAATTCCTCGTCCGTGATCTGACTGTTGAAATGTCTTTGGGCCACATCATAGTCTATCTGGAACTTGGTGTCCTCATAGAGTTCCTCTCCGACCCGTGTCCAGATATGGAGCGACGGATTTCGGTAGTTGGACACGTTGATTCGGACAAGTTCGGCACCGGATGAGAGGCTGTAACGCTGAGGGTTTGCCATCCGGTCGAGCCGGTCTATCAGCTTTCGTTGCCTGTCTATGACGGCATCTTTTTCTTCTGACTGCCGTTCGGCGGTTTCCGCCCTGCGGATGGCTTTGTCTATCTCCGCTTGATAGCCGTTTCTCAGTTTCCAGATTTCTGATTTATGCTGTTCCTGCAACCGGGCCTTTTCTACCTGAAGAGCCTTAATCTGTTTATTGAGTTCGGCAATCAACCTGTCCTTGTCAGCCAGTTCCTTCTTTGCCTTGGCAAGGTCTCCCTTTCCGAACCACGCAAGGATGGTATTCCTGCCCTCCTGCGCCTTCTCCACATCGGCCTGCAACTTGGCTATGTCCTCTTCATATTGGATTACCTGCTGCCTGTAGTATTCCGAGTTCGCCTGATGCTTGGCGGTGGAGCCGACAATCCCACGCTGCAACCCGAACGGTTTCATGGCCGCAGCGTAGCTGTTCTGGTATTCGTGCAGCCGTGTGCGCCGCATCACATCGTCCGCCGAGAGCCGGGGACCGGACTTTGTTTCATATTTTTTCTCGCCTTCTCGTTTCCTGCGGAGACGTTCTCCGGTCACAATGGGAACGATGGTGGCGTGCAGGTGGGGAGTCTTCTCGTCCATGTGTAGCACGCACGATACAAGGTTCTCTTCACCGAAGGTGTCCTTTAGCCATTTGAGATTGGCATCGATCCAACTGTTCAGCTTACCGTCATTGGCAATCTTCATCATCTGCTCATGCGTCCCGGTCAGGATGATACGGATGGCTTTTGTCTGGTTTTTGCCGACCTTGCGGCGCAGCCCGGCCGTGTCGATGCGGTGCTGTATCGCCTCGGTGCGATTGGACACTCCTTCAGGGAACCTGACCAGCTCGCAGTTGAGATGTGTCCGGTTAGCATCGGCATTGTCCGGGACATATTTCTTCCCCTTGGCATCCTTTCTTTCTATATGGCATGACATACCAGAGTCATTCCCGCTGCCACGCTGCAGGTGGCAGACCGCGTATTGCGTATTACTCATATCTGTTTGTTTTATAGTTATTGTTACTGTTGTAAAATCCCGTCCTGTTGCCGGAGGCATATGTCTGGAGTCTGAGGTATTCCCTCGGCCTATGGGCTTTTTGACTGCCGGACGCGGAGCGGAGGCGGTGAAAAAGCCCTAATAAGCTACGGGATTTTACAACCCCTTTCCCTTGGGACAGCAAGCTGTCCGCTGCTTTCCTGTCATTCCGTTTTTTTCGCATCAATCAGTTCGAGCCCGAAAGCGTCGATGAGGGACTGCAATGCGGGATTGCGCGCTGTCATCTGTTGAAGGATCATCTGCGGCGTGTCCTCCATCAGTAGGAAGTCGGCGATGTCCAGTCCGGCTTCACGCTGTGCACCGGTCGCGATCCTCTCCAGCATGTCGGAGCATGTGGCACGCCTGCAAAAGGATTCCATCATCGGCAGCCGTCGCCTCCATTCTTCCGTCGCCTTGAGGTCGGGGAAGAGGACAACCTCCCGGCCGCGCAATACCTGCATGGCTTCGCTGTTGAAGCACCCGTGCATCCCTCCGGTGGCTAGCCAGATGAAGTCCGGGATGAAAAGGGCCGCGACAAGAGCTGTCTTCTCGCTCTCGACAATGGCTACGGGTTTGGCGGACATGGCGGCGGAGGTGTCCGACAGCAGGTGCTCACCGAACAGGCACTGCTTCATCCTGAAGTCCGGTACCTTCCTTACCGAATGAACCCAACTGACTTGGTTGAAAGGCTCTTTGACCCGGTGTCCCGTTTCAGCGTCATAGCCCATAATCTTGCCCGCACGCACATTGCCGTCCCGGTCTATCTGCCAAAATACAGCCGCCCCGTTCCACATCCTTGAGGTGCTGACCCTGTAGAGGCGGAACAGCTTGTCCGTATCCTCCTTGCCGGCCACCTTGGTGAAGTAGCGGTATAAGGGGTTGATGTCGTACCTCCGCATGGACTGCTCCACCCAATCGGAGGGAAGAAAGAAAATCTGTGGCTTCCGTTCGGGCTGTGGTTTTGCCAACGCTTTTGCAACTATCGGTGTGCCGCCAGACCTTTCCTGTTCATTCAACTTTTCTTTGACATACGGATTGTCCCGGAAGTATTCTTTCGGTGTGTAGTGGTAGCCGCAACTGTTGATATGGTCGCAGATGCCTACATTGTCGGGGAACAAAACCAGTCCGGCCTCGTCGATATAACGGGTGAAGCAGGCTTTCCTGCCGCACTCCGGACAGACGGTCTTGCTGCCCGGACGGTATTTCTGAAGATGGAATCTGTATCCGTTCATGAAGCTCTCTTTTGTGGATTCCTGCAAATGAAAACGGCCATTTGCAGTCTGCAGTTCTTGCAGTCTTGCAGGAATTTTACCTTTCCGGTACTCCGAGACTGCAAAACTGCAAAGACTGCAGGCTGCAATAAGGGGTCATCCGTTGCAGTTTCGGGTTGGCGGTTCATTATCGTTTTCATTAGATTTTCCAGATTTATCATATATGACTTTCTCGTAATGCCCGGCCTTGGACTTCCGCAGTAGCCCGCTCCTGCACAGTTCCCTGAGATAGTTCATCACCGTGCGCTCGCTGACATTCTGCTGTTCCCTGCCTGTAGCGATGGCCGTTTTCGTGTCGAACGTGTCCGGCAGCAATGACAGCAGTACCTTGGGCGGTTCCTCGCACATGTCCTCTGCCACGAATGAACGGATGCGGCGGTACGAGTCCTCGAAATAGCCGTTCAGCCGGACAGCGGCTTTTACCGATACCATATCCACAGACTGCAGGTGGCTCTCGCCGGAAGCATACCGCAGCACCTGCATGAGCAGGGCCAGCCGTGCCACCTGCGCCGGATGCTTCATCTCGCGGCTTTCCACTTGGGCGTCGTCCTCTATCCGGTTGATGCGTTCCACTTTCCTGTTCCACCATGAGAAGAAATACTCTTTTGCCTCCCTGTCCATGGACAGCACATGGGATATCCTTTCTTCCTCTCCCGTGTCATAGTCCAGAGCGAGTACCTTGCCAAGTATCTGCTCCCAGCGTGCCGCTGCCAGAGATGCCCTGTCCTCCCCGCCATCATCCCAATCAGTCCATTTTGACACTTCACGGGACTTGGGCAGCACGAACAGGATACGGTCGAGCAGTCCGTTATCCTCGAAGCCTTTCGTGAGCAGTTCGTGTACACGCTTGGTCTGCGTAGTTCCGACGATATTGATGCATGGCTGTTCTATATGTACGGGTACAGTGTTGCCGACCCTTGTCACATCCAGAGCCCCGCCGCTCCATGCCGTGAGCAGCTGCTCTATGAGCTG
>UMGK01017146.1_pt1 | contig 17043 bp, 16 predicted proteins | sample 1965251 | NCBI WGS metagenome assembly UMGK01 (sample SAMEA4836070, study PRJEB28245) | human gut metagenome | biome: gut microbiome; material: fecal sample | place: Denmark | collected 2008 | reverse complement strand
CCAGCCAATACCGGCATCGACGATAACGGGCAGGTCAATTTCATCAATTAAAATCTGTATAAACTCTTTTGTTACCAGCCCCATGTTGCTGCCGATAGGCGCGCCAAGCGGCATTACGCAGGCAGCACCGGCATTTGCCAGGTCGCGCGCGGCATTTAAATCGGGGTACATATAGGGCATTACCACAAAGCCTTCGGCCGCCAAAATTTCCGTTGCCTTAATTGTTTCGTAATTATCGGGCAGCAGGTATTTGCTGTCGCGGATTACTTCTATCTTTACAAAATCACTGCCGCATACCTCGCGTGCCAGGCGGGCAATGCGCACAGCTTCCTGCGCGGTACGTGCGCCGCTGGTGTTGGGCAAAAGCGTAATGCCTTTGGGGATATAATCTAAAATATTGGCCATGCCGCCGTCGTTTACGCGACGCAGGGCCAGCGTTAAAATTTCCGCACCGGCGTTTTCCACCGCCGCCTTAATAAGCTCCAGAGAATATTTGCCGCTGCCTAAAATAAAGCGGCTGGTAAATTTATGCCCGCCTAAAATAAGTGCATCTTCCATTGTTATTCCTCCAATCCTAAAATAAGCGCCACAGCAAGGTTTGCCGCGTGCGCCGCACTTAAGGCTGCCCGCGGTGCCGAAAGCCGTCCGCAGGTTTCTATGCCGCTTTCGCCGTCGCCGCACAAATAAAAGTTTTTGCTTATGCGCCGCGTTTTAATGGCGTTGCTGCGCCCTGCGCCTGCAAGCCCGCTGCACGCAATAAGCGTTTTATCCGCATAAGCGGCAAGCAGCGTGTTTACAAGCATGGCCTTGGTTTCCGGCCTGTCCACCGCTTCGCAGATAATGCCGTCAGCTTTAAAAACAGCAGCGGCGTTTGTTTCCGTAAGCTTTATATTTTCCGCCTTAATTTTAAGCGCGGGGTTAATTGCCAAAAGCTGCTCCACCAGCGCTTCTGTTTTAAGCCTGCCCACATCGCGCAAAAAGTAATGCTGGCGGTTTAAATTGCTTTCGTCCACTCGGTCAAAATCAACAAGGTGCAGGTGTTTTACGCCCGCACGCGCCAAAAACACCGCTATGTGCGAGCCCAAACCGCCCAGCCCGGCAATACCCACACGCACTTGCGCAAGCTGCCCGTTAAAATTATCTGCCACGGCTTTAACCTCCTCCAACAAAACTTACAATTTCCAGTTCGTCGCCGTCTTTTAAAACAGCTGCGCCAAATTCAGCACGCGGCACAATCTGCCCGTTGCGCTCCACTGCCACCAGTTCTGCGCGGTAGTTATGCGCTGCTAAAAATTCCGCCAGCGTCATACCGCGTTTAAGCTCAATGTCTTTTCCGTTAACGCGCATCTTTTCTCCTTTCCGCCGCAATTAAAAAAGCCCATGAAGAATCCTGCACCCGCGGTGGTGCACCCCTTCATGAGCTTTGCTCACTCTAACGGCATATTAAATTGCAACTGCCTGATATAAAGAAACGGCAAGCACCAACAAGGCACTTGCCGCTATCTGCAAACATTCCCTACGTTGGCATTATCCAAATCAGGTTTAGGGTCGAAGCGCACAGCTTCCTCTCAGCCTATCTGTAAGCTCCCCTGTTCAGTTAAATTAAGTATAAAGTTTTGCGCCGCTGTTGTCAACCGCAAATTACAGCGCCAGCATTACGGCACACATTAATTTGGCACGCATAAACAGCGATTCCACATTGGCAAACTCATCAACAGTATGGTTGCGCCCGCCTTTAACGCCCATAGCGCACACGGTAGGCACGCCAACCATGGTTGTATAGGCAGAATCGCTGCCGCCGCCAACGGTAATTGCTTTCGGGCTGCCAAAGCCTTCTTCTTCATAAACTTTTTTAACAAGCTCAAACAATTCTTTGCTGCTTTCCAGTTCTACCATCGGCTGCATTAAAGATACCGGTGTCATTTTGCAGGTTACGCCGTCAACGTAAACTTTATCATTAATTTCCTGGAATTTGGCTTTCATTGCCTCCAGCATTGCCGGGTCGGTAAAGCGCATATCCACAATCATTTTGGCATACGCCGGTGCGGAGTTATGCACAGTGCCGCCTTCGATAACGCCGACGTTTAAATTAAGCCCCTTGCTCCAGTCGGTCAGCGCTTCAATATCAAGAATTTTGTACGCCAGTTCTTTAATGGCACTGCGCCCTTCTTCCGGAGCATTGCCTACATGCGCGCCGCGCCCGAAGGCTTCCATGGCAAAACAGTACACGCCTTTGCGCGCCAGCACCAGGCTGTCATCCATAAAACCGGTTTCAAAATTAAAAGCATAAGCCGCGCCTTTGGCTTCTTCCATCATCTTACCGGCAAAATCGCTGTGCTTGTGCCCAACTTCTTCGTCGCCTGCCAAAATAACCTTAACGCCGTATTTGTCAAAACCGATGCTCTGCAAGGCCTGCAAAGCATGAATAGCCAGCGTTACGCCGCCCTTCATATCCAGCGCACCCGGGCCGTAAGCAGTGCCGTCTTTAATGGTAAAGGGGCGCTTTTTGGTGGTTTCCGGGTCGTCAAAAACGGTATCCAGATGGCCTGTAAAAATTACAAAAGGTTTATTTTTGCAGTCGCCAAATTCGCTTACCAGCATATTGCCTGCATTTTTGTGTTCAATAATGCGGGTTTTGCCGCCCATGCCTTCCAAAATGCCGGCAACTTTTGCCACAATGGCATCAACGCCCGGCTTGTTGCCGGAACCGCTGTCCATCATAACAAGTTCTTCCCACATTTTCATCATACTGTCACGATGTTCATCAATATAGCCAAAAGCCTTTTCTTTCATATCCAAGATTGTTCTCCTCCATTTAGCAGGAAATGCCCATAAAATTAAGTATAACTCTTACAATAATCATAGACAGCAAAGCATCGATAACGGGAATTGCCAAAAGCAGCGCATGGTGTTTCGGGTTAGCGCCGGAAGTTAATACGCAGCGTGCAAAATGCCCAACCAGCGTGCCCATGGTAATAGTTGCCGGGAACAAAATCGTTGCCTGTGCCGCGTTAATAACGCCTTCTGCATAAAGAGAAGCAGCTGTAGCAGCGCCAGCAGCCTTAGCAAAGAATGCTGAAATCAGCGCCACAATCGCCCCGCCGGGCAAACCGAACAGTGCCATAACAGGTGCAACGGCGTTGGCAATAATATCCATCAAACCGGTAATATTCAAAAACAAAATCAGCGAATAAGCCAGAACCATTGCCGGCATAATGTTTTCTGCGCCGATGTAAAAGCCTTTTTTACAGCCGGACATAAATTCTTCCAGTAAAGTTTTCTTTTTAGCAGCAGCCTCAGCCATTATGCAGCACCCCCAGCTTTTTTACGTTTAAACAGCAAGTAAAATCTTACAATGTTTGCGCCGACGATTTTTACAAAAATTTCCACCATAAAAATTACGCCGAAAGAAAGCAGCGAAATCGGAATCAGCGGCGCGCCGCAGTTAATGGTGTTGGCCAGCGTGCCGGAAGCAGCGTACTGGTAAGCAACGAAAATAGAACGCTCGTCGTCGGTAATTTTGCCTTCTTCAACAAGGTCGCGCGTAAGTACAGCGCCAACGTCGGTGGTGGTAAAGCTGCTGATTAACGCCAAACCTACATAACCGGGCAAGCCCATCAGCGGTTTTAAAAACGGGCGGATAATGCGTTCTGCAGCAAGCAGGCCGCCCTGCGATTCAACCGCACGCACAAAGCCCAAAGCCAGAATAACGGTTGGGAACAGCGTTAAGGCAAACATAAAGCCTTCGGCAGCACCAACGCCGCCTTTGCCGATAAAGCTCAGCCCTTCGATTTTGCCGAATTTGCCTGTCAGCACCGTAAAATCAAAGGCGCTCAGCGGGCCCATATCTTTTAAAATACCCGAAAACGACAGCGCGATAACAATAAACGACAGCCAGCCGCGCCAGGTTAAATGATGCTCGTAATCTTTTTCTTCTACCGCAGTTACATCTTTTTCAGCCACAGTAATCCCCCCTGATTATAATTTTAAAACCGTGCCGATAAATACTTTGGCACGCATAAACAGCGATTCCACATCGGCAAATTCATCAACCGTATGGTTCAAGCCGCCTTTTACGCCAACAGCGCAAACGGTAGGTACGCCAACTTTGGTGGTGTAAGTAGCATCGCTGCCGCCGCCGACTAATATCGGTTCCGGGCTGCCGAATCCTTCTTCTTCGTAAACCGATTTATACACATCAAACAGTTTCATATTGCCGTCAAGGCGAACCATCGGCTCAAGCCCTGCTACCGGCGTCATTTTGGTAGTTACATCTTTAATGTAAACCTTACCGGCGATAACTTCAAACTGCTCTTTCTTCTTTTCAAAATCCGCCGGGTCAAGGTAACGCACATCCACTTCCATTCTGGCATAAGCCGGAACAGCATTGGCAACCGTGCCGCCTTCGATAGTACCGACATTAATTGTTGTGCCGGTGTTCCAATCGGTTAAAGCGTCGATATCAACAGCCTTGCGCGCCAGTTCCACGATAGCATTGCGGCCGTTTTCCGGCTCATTGCCTGCATGCACGCTGCGTCCGAAGGTTTCCATAATAAAACGGTAAAACCCTTTGCGCTCTACAACTACGTTATCGTTCATAAAACCGGTTTCAAAATCAAACGCCGCTAATGCACCCTTAAATTCTGCCATCATGGTTTCTGCCAAATCGCTGTTTTTATGCCCCGTTTCTTCGTCACCGGCAAAAACAACCTTAAAGGCATATTTGTCAAATCCGGCATTCTGCAAGGCCTGCAGCCCATGAATGGCAAGCGTAACGCCGCCCTTCATATCCAGCGCGCCCGGGCCGTAAGCCCTGCCCTCTTTAATGGTAAACGGACGCTTCTTAGTCGTTTCCGGGTCGCTGAAAACAGTATCCAGATGCCCTGTTAAAACAATAAAAGGCTTTGTTTTGCAGTCGCCAAATTCGCTTACAACGGCATTACCGGCATTTTCGTGTTCCACAATACGTGTTTTGCCGCCCATATCCGTTAAAATACCTGCTACTTTGGCAACAACTTTGTCTACGCCGGGTTTATAGTCAGAGCCGCTGTCTATGCTGACCAGTTCTTCCCACATTTTCAGCATCTCACTGCGGTGCGCATCAATATACGCAAACGCATTTTCCTTAATACCCATCATTTTTCCTCCTCATAAAATTAAAATAAAACAGTATTCATCTGTCTGCGCAGACAAATACCGTTTTCAAGCAAATAGTGCATTTCAGCACTTTACTATACTAATAAAAATAGCAAAAGTTCACAATTCTGTCAAGAAAATTTTGTATAATAAAGTTTACACTTTGCGCATTTTTGTCCTTTAAAAATGCTGTATGCTAAATTTTTTGATGAATTGCTCCTTCTTTACCTGTTAAATTCGGGCAAAATACATCAAATTTTTATTTGATATTTTACATTTGCCGCATTCAAACTCTGCTGACAGGCAAAAATAAAAGCCCGCAGCATTTGCCGCAGGCAGATTAAACATTATTATTTTAAGAAAACAAACTCGTTTGCACCGGATAATTCTCCGGCAAAACTGTAACCGTTAACGGTAAAATTTTTTACTTCATCAATGTGCTGCACGTTTTCCTCCGCACAGCGGCGCACCATCTCGCCCCGCGCCATTTTTGCCTCCGTTGCCTTAACCTTAATTTTGCCGTTTTGCAGGCTGCCGAACACGCAGGTTACAAAACGGATTTGATTCGTAACATAAGGTTCCACTGCTTTGCTGTACTCTTTGGAAGCCAGGTTTAAAACTTCGTTATCGTACTTAACAAGTTCATCATACAGGCAGCTGCCCCAAAAAGCATACAGGTTCTTTGCTCCGCCGCAGGCAAGCCGCGCCTGCATTTCCAGACGGTAAGGCACAACACCGTCAAACGCACTTAAAATTCCGTAAAAACCGCTGAGTATTTTTAGATGCCCTTCCAGATATTTTAACGCTACTTCATCCAAAACATTCGGCGCAATATGCTGGTACTGCAAACCGTCATAACTGAAAACGGCAGGCGTTAAATTGCGGCGCAGATCCATACACTGTAAGCGGTTGTAATTAAGCTCCGCAATAGCGTCGTTGCACTGCCACAACTTTTGCAGGCCTTTGTAATCCAGCGCGCGCAGGGCAGTTAAAAGTTCTTCAGTTTTAGTTAAAAATACCGGCAAACGTGCCGCGCCAATATCGTCATTATCAATGCGCATCTTTTTCGCCGGCGAAATTATGATTTTCATGGATGTGTTCCTTTAGATGAATTTATTTATATTATCCAAATATGTTTTGCTGATTTTATAACTTACCAGTGTAAAAAATTTAAAATAAGGTTAATCATTAAAGCTTTTTCTTTAACTCCTTATCACGCTGCCGCGCATACTTAAACACCAGCCAGAAAAACTTAACCGCCGTAAAAAACATAACCCATCCTGCCCGGCTGAACCGTACAGTTGAACGAATCCTGTTTGCTTTTAACAAATGCCCCGCCAGTACCCCGGCAAGCATAATTTTAATAAGTTTCAATGGCATGGTAGGCTCCGAATAATCATTAATCTTTTATAATATTTTTCAAATAATACTCTGCCATCCATAAATCACTTAACTCATCTATATCCACAGAATGTTCCTTAGTCATAATAAATGGAACTTTATTATCATTAAAACTAGTATTTTCATTTAATTCATATATCTTATTAATATAAATACAGCCATTAACTTTATAGTAATCAGGCATATCCTGCCTTCTACAGGTACTGTTTTTAGATAACAAATTTTTTAATTTTCCGTCATCATTAATAGAACGAATAAGCAACGGACTGTCATCAACTGGCGAAATTGAAACTAATCCATTTTCTCCGTTTCCATAATATAATTCTATTGCTTTATCAATATCATCTGCTGTTCTTAATGGTTGTGTCGGCTGCAATAATACTAATACATCATATTCTTCACTCAGTGATTTTAAAGTTTTTATTGCATGTAAAACAGCATCTATAGTTTTACTAGTATCAGCAGCTAATTCAGCCGGACGTAAAAACGGTACTCTTGAACCATATTGTTTTGCTACTTCAGCAATTTTTTCACTATCAGTTGTAACAACTATGTTATCAATATATTTACTTTTTTTAGCTGCTTCAATACTATATGCAATCAAAGGCTTTCCAGCTAACGGAATAATATTTTTTCCTTTTATTCCTTTACTTCCGCCTCTTGCAGGTATTAATGCTAAAATTTTTTGTTTGGCAAACATAAACTCACCTTTATCTACATTCTAAAATCTACAAATTTCTTTTGAATATTGATGCTATTAAAATCAATATTTTCCATAATATTTAAAAATTGTTCAGTACTATTTCCTTGCCCGAATAAATATTCTGTTGTTTTATATTGGTTTACTTTATCAATTGCCTCTAAAATACTTTTAAAATCTTCAGACACATGCTGTATATTTTTTGATGTTTTCAGACTATATCTTCCAGATTGGCGTGTACCCACATCAATTGCAGGTATACCGTAAATACCGGCTTCACGTATCCCAGCACTTGAATTGCCTATAATAAATTCAGCATTTTTTAATAACGTTAAAAAATATTCAAATCTTAAAGATGGAAATATCTTAAATCTATCAATATTATTGAAACGCTTATACTCATTAAGTATTATTTCAAATCCTAAATCATTATTTGGATATACAACAACATAATTTTTCTTACTTGCTATAACAGAATCTACAACAGTTTTTATATTTATACCTAACCTGTCATATTCTGTAGTAACAGGATGATACATCAAAATAGTATACTTATCATAAGGAATGTTATAATGACTTTTTACATAGTTAATAGCCGGCAGATTAGAGCTAATCATTACATCAATATCAGGTGAACCAATAACATAAATTTGTTTATCATCTTCACCTAACTGTTTTAACCTGTTTTTAGCTTCCTCATTGCAAACAAAATGTAAATGAGAGAATTTAGAAACAGCATGCCTTATTGATTCATCTATAGTTCCTGAAATCTCTCCACCTTCAATATGTCCAACAAGTATATTGTGCAACGCTCCCACAACAGCTCCGGCTAATGCTTCTATTCTATCGCCATGTACTATTATCATTTCAGGTTTTATATTTTCTACATAGCCAGATAAATGAATAATTGTATTTCCGAGATTCGTACTTGTATTATGTGTTGGCAAAAGCCCATAAGCTACATATGTATTTTTATAATTATCTTTTAAGACTTCTTCATAGGTACTACCAAACTTTTCTAATAAATGCATACCACAGACAAAAACAAATACTTCAAATTTAGAATTGTTATTCAAAGTTTTTATCAATGGTTTAATTTTACCGTAATCAGCCCGCGTACCTGTTATAAAAACTATATGTTTTTTATTCTTTTCCATAGCTTTTCCCTACTATTCACCAATCATTTCCCATGTTAATTGCGTGTCATTATTTATATCACAAACTGCTTTTTTCCCTAAAATATTTTTATATTCTTCTGCTAATATTTCACCAGTCCCAGGACGTTTTACCCACAAATTTTCTTTTGTAAAGATTTCACCGGCTTTAATATTCTTAATGGTTACTACTGTAGCAAAGGCAAAATCAATCGTTACCTGTTCTTCTTTTGCAGCCTCTTTTTCCCCGCCAAACATTTTTCTAATATTTTTAGCAGCCGTTACTAATTCCTTTAATTCACTTTCATTCATTGAACAAATAACATCCGGACCGGGACGTTTTCTATCATCTATAAAATGGCGTTCTACCAAATTAGCACCCAACGCCATTGCTGCAATGCAAGCTGTATTATCTATAGTATGGTCAGATAATCCTATCGGAATTTCCGGAAAAGTTTCCATCATTTGCTGCATAGCACCTAACCGTACTAATTCAGGCGGTGTAGGATATAAATTTGTTGTATGCATCAAAGCAAACGGTACATTATATTTTTCTAAAATATTTACTGCTTTTTGAATATGATTAATATCATTCATGCCGGTTGAAAGTATCATTGGTTTACCAAAAGCAGCTATATGTTCTATAAGCGGATAGTTATTTAATTCCCCTGAACCAATTTTATAAGCCAATACTCCAAATTTCTCCAATCTGTCAGCTGCTGCGCGTGAAAAAGGCGTACTTAAAAATACCATTCCTTTTGATTCAACATATTTCATCAAATCATATTCTTCATCTTCTGAAAGTGCACAACGTTCCATAACATCATAAATAGATACTTCACTATTTCCAGGAATAACATTTTTAGCTGCATGGCTCATTTCATCTTCAACAACATGAGTTTGGTGTTTAATAATTTTTGCGCCGGAACGATAAGCTGCATCTACAATTAACTTTGCAACTTCTAAACTCCCTTCATGGTTAATTCCCATTTCTGGTATTACTAAGGGTTCTTCATTTTTACCTATTACAATATCCCCTATTGAAAATTTTGATTTCATTATTACTATTCTCCTTTTCAACAAAATAACTAATGTACAAAACTACTCCAAACAACAACCAATAAGTCATTGCATAATACCGTGCTGAAAAACAAACATCAAACCATCCATGAGCAAGCATACCCATTATAGCCACAAACATAGCAATACTTACAATGCTTTTAGCTTTTGTAATGCTATTCCACAAAATTTTTAATTGATACAGAACCAGAACTATAAACCCACTAAATCCTAAGATTCCATTCTCTGATAAAAATTTAAAATAAATATTATGTGCATGAGTCCATACCCCATTAACTTGCGCCAAAGGATTTACAAAATTTCCATTAGTATAATTACTAATAAAATTACTTGGTCCTATACCAGCAAGTGGATAATCTAAAAATATATTCCAAGCTACTACTCGCAAACCAGGCCGTACAAAATCGTAACCACGATGTAAAGAATCATAAAATATAAAATATGTAGCTGCTGCACCAACAATAAGCAGCAAATCTATTAATAAAACCTTTTTTAAACTAATTTGATTAATTTTATATAACAGCAATGGTAAAACTAATAATATTACATATAATCCTAACCAAGAGCCTCTGCTTTTTATAACTAATAATGTAAACAACAATAGAATACTTGTTATTATTACAAAGGGAAAAATCTTTTTTTCATTTCTAAACTTAATTATAAATGCAAATATAAACGGCAAAATTAAAATCAAGGTCCCACCTAAAATATTAACACTACCTAATAAACTAGTTGACCGTTCTATCCCTAATCCAAATATTTTATATAAAACAGAGAAGCAAACAATCCATATACCTAAACAGCTGCCATATAATATATATTTTAGCTTTTCTTTTATTTCACCTTTACCAGCTAATCCTATAACAACAAAAATAAATGGCAACATTCTTTCAAAATTATGTCTTACTAATTTTAAACCTTCTGCCCCACCTGTAATAGCCCATGAAACAAGCAAACAACCAAGGAATAGTATCATAAAGAACATTGTTGTTTTAAATTTTTCTAAACTACAAATATCTTGCTTCAATTCAGATCTATTTTTTACATAATAGATAATAAGGCATAACAATGCAGGTACAAAAAATGAACCTATACCACTCACACAAGCTAAAGTTAAAAATAATAAAAATAAATTTTTATTATTAGTTAAACCTAAATACAATTTATTCACTCCTTGATTAATTTTAAAGCTGTTTCATATTCTTCGACAGATTCCGGCAAAATAACATTTTGTTTATACAATGTTTGAAAATTGCTAAAAAACGAATCTATTTCTTCAAATCTGTTCATTGAACGATTTTTATTTAAAATTTTGTACAAAAAAATATACTTGTTTTCACTATTATTTTTTATAGTAAAACTATATGCACATAATGCACTGGAATAAATCGTTACCCATATATTATTCTTTATTTCATAATTCGCCCCAAATACCTCCCATGGAGCAAAAATATTTGGAAAGAACTTAGCACCTGCATTTCTATAATCTTCAATATAATCTACATTACTTCTAGGATGAAGTTTTACAAAAACATCTTGCGGAGCAACTATTCTAACCAGTTTTTTAAAAAGTTCCATTTTGGTTTCATAAACAATTTGTTCCTTTAAGTGTTTTTTATATGGATTAGCAAATATAATTTTTTTTATGACTCCTGCATTTCTTAAATATTTAGGCATAGGATCAGTATTCTGATCAAAAAATATAATTTTATCTTTCAAATCTATCTTATTTGCATCTTTAAAATCAAATATGAAATTAATTGCATTTATAAAATCCTTATCATTTTTATCTATTTTAGGTATTTGTACAATATTATAAGCAATTTTATCCTTATAAACTGCCATGTCCGGCTCATATAAATAAACTTTATCTACTTTATGCGTCCTGTTTAATGCATATGACAAATATGAAGCTAATCCTTCATCTATAGAGTTATTTAAACATTTATTATATTTTGAAATTGCTTCAAAACATTCTCCAACAAAAGCTTTCGTTTCTATTCCAAAAAACTGGTTATATTGGCTAAAATCTAAAACTTTATTATTATGAATTTTTTGTTGAATTATAAACTCTTTATCTTTAACTAACCCCAAAAGCTTTAAATATATATTTTTAACTGTTCCTTTTACAGCAGTTAAAAAGCCTATTTCGTTTTTATTCTCTGTTAACCCCCTAAAATATTTGTGCAAACCTGTAAAAAATTCAGAATAAACATAAACATTCTCAAAAATTCCTGTTGACTGCAATCTATCGGCTAATTCAATGTTGCCTTTTTTGTTATTAAATATTATAATATCGGCCTTACAGTCCTTTAGCAAATGCACTTTTATATTTATTGAATTAAGCAACTGATAATCCGTCAAACATACAAATAATGCTTTCATTTAACAGCCATCCTTTTACAAAAATCAGCCAAATATTTTAGCCCACAAATTCCCCATCTTTAAGCGCAGCATTTGGCGTTTAATTGAGCGGTTTTTACGGCGCTTATCAAACTGTGGCATCTTGGCGTCTTTAAATTCCGTCAGTTTTAAATATTCGTAGTATTTTTCGTTAAAGCCCTCGTGTATTTCATATTCCCACGGCTTATAACCGCCTGCATAGTGGAATATGGCCGGGTTTAACTTTGCTTCAATAGCCTTTTTTCGCAAAGCAGGCTTGGTTACAATTTTTAAAAATAAATTAAACACAGGCGGAATAACATCCCATCTTAATGGAATCTCCTGCCAGTTATTCATAAAAAATTTATTTAAAGCGTCCTGGTCGTGGTTAGGATATTTGTTCTGCGTTGCAAGTACAATAATGCTTTCGGCAAAATTGCCGCTGCGCCATTGTTTTAAATCCATCATTAAAACACCGGCGTTAAAATATGGCGCGTCAAACGGCAACCCGATAAACTGATTTTTTTGTCTGCGCACGCGTGCTGAGGCCATAATGCCTAAATCGCAGGTAGCTGCAACGGGCTTGCCGCCCATATCAAGCTGCCACATTTTTTCTATATCGTCATATACCAAAAGGTCGCAATCAAGGTAAATTATCTTTTCAATGCTTTCGTCCAAAATATTGGCAATATCCAGGCGGAAATAACTTGCACGGCTCAGCTCCCCACTGACATAACAATCTTCCAGCCTGCTGTTTTTTATTTTAATAAATTCAACACTGCCGCCTAAATTTTGTACTGTTTTAGTTATTTTTGCTTTATTTTCGTTTTGTATTTCATCATCAATTAAATAAAAGCGCACTTTTTGCGGAACTTTAGTATTTACAAGTACTGAAGCCATCGCTACCGCTGTATGCTGCGCATAATTATTATCCGATGCAAAAACAACATTAATAAATTTATCCATAAACATCCTTCCGTTTGAATCTTACTCAAAGCTTATTCAGCCATTCATATTTATTATATCATAGTATCTTATTTTCTTTACATAACGGACGTAAAAATTTATAATATTTATTGGAAGGATTAGTAAAAATCTTCGAGGAGGCCTTTATGAACGAATATTTAATTTGCGGAATAGCTTTATATATTTTATCGTATTTATTTTATGTAAAAATTTCACGCGGCTTGGGGCATAAAGCCGAATATTTACAATTGCGCCGCTTTTTTCCTTGTGCAGTTTTAGCAGTACTGCCATGTTATTTAGCACAGCTTCCTCTGACATCGCCGCAGTTTTTGATAAGCCTGTTTGTTGGCATTATGTGGATTATAACCTATCCGCTTTTTTATTACATTACTTATCATAAAAACTCTACGGATTTTGGCTTCCATTTGGATACTGTTTTCGGCTTATATATTATCGGCTGGCTTACAGGGCTGAAAATTTTAGTACAATATTTCAATGTCATGCCTTCTGTTTTGATGACAGTTATTTCCGTCGCAGAATTTGCCGTACTGCTTATTCCTGTTCTGCAATGGCTTTACTTTGCAGTATATAAAACATCCGTTAACGAAAATGCATTATCGGCAATGCTGATAACTAATTATAATGAAATTATTGAATTTTTCAAATCCATGCCTAAAACAATCCAGATACTTTCACCGGTACTATTGGCAGCTCTTTTATATGGAATTATTACAGCTAATGAAATTGCCGCAGTGCAAATTAACAACGAATATTATTTATATGCATTGATTGCCGTAACTATATTTTTAACCATCTATTTATGGGAGCCTACAAAAAAAGGAGTATTTGTACGTACAGGAATTATAGAACTTTTTAGTGATGTTAAACATTATATTTCTGAAACAAAAACATATGCTGAAAATTTAAATCAACGCCTGAAAAATCTGCAAGTAACTCCGGCTAAGCCTGATTTTGATAAGCCTTCTACTATTATTATGGTTATAGGCGAATCGGAATCGCGAGATTATATGAGCGCCTTTACAGATTACGATAAAGATACAACGCCCTGGTTGAATGCGAATAAAGCCTCCGATAATTTCTTCTTATTCCGTAATTCCTATGCCTGCCATCACCAGACTGTCCCTTCTTTGGAACGCGCTTTAACAGAAGCAAATCAATATAATGATAAAAAGTTTTATGAATCCTGCTCTGTTGTTGATATTGCCCGTAAGGCAGGCTATACTACACACTGGTACAGCAATCAGGGTCATTTAGGCGGTGCAGATACTGCTGTTACACTTGTTGCAGATACAGCAGACACTACAAAATGGACAAGGCAGAACCTCAATCAAGTACAGTATGATGAATCACTTTTAGATTATCTTGATGAAGTTAACCCTTCCAAAAACAATTTTGTTGTTATTCACTTAATAGGCAATCATTTTAACTTTTTAAACCGTTACCCGGAAAGCTTTACCAAGTGGGGCGAACCCGGCAAGTACGATTTAATTTTAAACTACATCAATTCTATTGCCTATACCGACCATATTTTGGAAAGCATTTGGAAATATGGCAAAGAAAATTTAAACCTGCAAGCCATGATTTATTTCTCTGACCATGCAACTATTCCGGACAAGCGCCGTTCTTCTAATTTTGATGGTTTTGCTACCGTGCGCATACCAATGTTTGTTTACCTTGCAGATAGCTATATCAAAAAATATCCTGATACTGCAATAGCTTTAAAAAATAATACATTAAAATATTTTACTAATGATTTAATATATGAATTAATGTGCGGTATTTTTAATATTCAATCTAATCATTATGATGAGGAAAACAGCATTGCTTCATCAAAATATAAATATACCCGCGATATGCTGAAAACCGATATTGGCAATAAATGGATTAAAGACGATAATAATTAACAGGAGAGTTTATAAATGCCCAAATATTTAAAGAATATTTTAGTATTTTTAGTCGTTTACGCAATTATTTTTGGTTTTTACTTGCATGTATCGCCCAATATTGGCGACCACGCCTTCGGACTCCATTCTCGCCGTTTTATACCGGCTGCGCTTGCTTGCACTTTACCATATTTTTTATTTAAAGAATTTAGCCTGAAAAATTTTAAAATGGAGCTTTTGCTTTCTATATTATGGGCAGTTACTTCTCCATATATGGCTTATCTTGCAAGCCTTAAAAGCGGCGGCAACCCAAGCCTGCCGTATGATGTAGCAACAGGCGCTTATTTATTCAGCACTTTAGTTTTTGCTAAAATTCTTATAAAAAGATATTTGGATTTTACAATCATAAAATTAAGCTATTATTTACTTCAGCTTTTATTATTTATAGTACCGGTTTTCCATATTCTTTATTATCTTAAATTCGGTCACAGTATGAGCGGTAACGGTATGATGGTTATCTTTCAAACTAATCCTGCCGAAGCTGCAGAATACTTATCCTCCTTAAGCTGGCAATATCTTGCTTCAGCTTTTACTTTATTAGCGATATTTGTTTTAATTGTATTTAATAATTTAAGTTCTGTAAAATTTCTGCCTGATTACATACTTACGAAAAAGAAATTAATCATCAGCTGCATTGTTTTACCGGCAGTTGCTTATTATACATTTTTCAGCTTAATTCCACGTACACAATTTGTAAGAATCGCCATTAGTACGCAGGGATATTTTAATGCTGTTGAAGAATACGGCACTTTACACAATGAAGTTCTTAAGGATTTGCGCGTTGAGTCCAATGGGGGGGTACTATCATACTCATCTAATACAATTATTATGGTTATCGGTGAATCCGCAACAAGAAACTATATGAAGGCCTTTTATGATGATAACGATGAAACTACTCCATGGTTATCTTCTAAAAAAGAGGATTTTTTACTTTTCAAAAATGCTTATTCCTGCGCCTGGAACACCGTTCCTGCATTGGAACACGCTTTAACGGAAGCAAACTATTATAACAATAAAGAATTTAATCGTTCTATATCTATTATTGATATGGCCAAAAAAGCCGGTTATAAAACCTATTGGTTTAGTAATCAGGGTAAAATAGGCATTCACGATACACCTATAACTATGGTAGCAGAAACATGCGACGTTGCAAAATGGGGCGGCACATCACGCTATGATGAAGGTCTGCTATCCCATTTGACAACAGTTAACCCTGATGAGAAAAACTTTATTGTAATGCATATTATGGGCAGCCATATAGATTACAATCATCGTTATCCCAAAGAATATCAAATATGGACCGACCCTGATACTACCGGCCGTGTAGCAGATTATAAAAATTCTTTGGTTTATACCGATAAAGTTTTACAAGATTATTTTGAATATGCCGAAAAGAATTTAAACTTAAGTGCTTTTATTTATTTTTCCGACCATGGCACCGACCCTAACCGCAGCCGCGACCCGGATGAAACAAAATTTATCGGCTTACGTATTCCTTTATTTATATATTTATCTGAAACCTACAAACAAAATAATCCTGACATAGCAGACGCTTTAAATGCTAATCAGGATAAATTCTTCTCAAATGATTTAATCTATAATTTGGTCTGTGGCATTTTAAATATAAAATCTAATCATTACAACGAAGAAGAAAGTCTTGCTTCATCCAAATACAAATTTACTATTGATAATACTAAGGCTGGTTTAGGAACTAAATCAGTTAAAGATGACCCGCATCTGGATATGTAAACTATAAAATAAAGCCACCGATATTTGAACTGCACCCCAAAAGTTAGACTTTTGGAGGTGCAGTTTTTTCATGAACAAATACTCAGATGAATTCAAAATTAAAGCAGTACAAATGGTTTTAGACGGTAATGCCGTAAAATATGTTTGCAGAATATTGGCAATACCAGACAGCCGTCCCTTACGTGACTGGCTCGCCCACTACAAACACGGCGGCTTTAACCAGCTCCTTCATAAAAACCGTTCATATTCCCCAGATTTTAAACAAAAAGTCCTTGAGCACCGCTGGCAGCATGGGTTATCATTAAAGGAAACGGCAGCCCTTTTTGCTATCCCCAATAATTCAACTATCTATCAATGGGAAAAGCAATACCTTGCCTACGGTAAATCAGGGCTGCTGCCTAAAAAGAAAGGCAGGCCGTCAATGAAATATAAACCTAAAAAGCGCAAACAGAAACCTGAACCTACTTATCTTGAACAGCTGGAAGCAGAAAATGCTTTTCTTAAAATGGAG
>UMGK01026511.1_pt1 | contig 17307 bp, 17 predicted proteins | sample 1965251 | NCBI WGS metagenome assembly UMGK01 (sample SAMEA4836070, study PRJEB28245) | human gut metagenome | biome: gut microbiome; material: fecal sample | place: Denmark | collected 2008 | reverse complement strand
AGTCAATCGTCAAATCACCGGAAAACTTGACTTGTGCTTCAGAATTGTGTCGTGCTTCCCGGCGCAGATGAGCGCGTACCCGCGCTTCAAGTTCCACAAGTGAAAAGGGCTTCACAATGTAATCATCGCCACCAACAGTAAAGCCTTTTACCTTATCTGTATCTTCGATTCGAGCAGTCAAAAAAAGGATTGGGCAGGATATGTGATCGCGGATACGCTTGCAAACTTCTAACCCGTCTGTTCCGGGCATATTGATGTCAAGCAAAATAATATCCGGTTGTTTTTCCACTTGCTTTAGTGCTTCTGCACCATTGAAAGCGGGCAGGACACGAAAGCCCTTGCTTTCAAAAAAGCTGCCGAGCATAGAAACAATGTCGCTTTCATCGTCAGCGATTAAGATTTTTGCTCCCACTTTACACACCTCCTAACAATTAAGTGTAGTGCTCATTTTTCAACTATTTATCAATTATCTTACTGTCTATTCTTCTCCCATCAACAGGTTTTTCTGCGTCTTTGGGAATTAACCAAACGCGGCTGAACTTCACCGCGCCGGGTATGCGGTTATCCTCGCAAAGTTTCTGCACCCGTCTCGCAGAAATTCCCCATTTTTCCGCTGCTTCCGCACAAGATATATATTCCATATTCGTACCCGTCCTTTCTGTTCAAAACCTACCATGATATATTATATACGGTCAAACGAATAATGGCAATAGACTGAATGTGAATAATAGGAAGTATTTAAGCTAATGCAATGAACTAATAAGGCATATCCTTGAAAACGAGGTGAACAGTAGAATGTAGTAGGGTGAATGAATATGCCTAAAAGAACGAAGAAAGATAAGCGACCTGTTGCGAAAATCGACTTCAAGCCGTATGGCGCAGCAATCAAAGCCGGGCGCACAAAGCAGAAAGAATCCCGGAATAAGGCAGCCGATGCGCTGTTTATTTCGCCGCGCTATCTCGCCAACATCGAGAATAAGGGACAGCATCCCAGCGTACAGGTATTCTTAGAGCTGATGTCCCGGTATCATATCTCCGTGGATCAGATTCTTCATGGCGAAGCTATGGAGGGCAAGTCTACGGAGCGTATGCAGTTTGAAACGCTGTTGGACGAGCTGACGGATGCGGAAATCAAAATCCTTACGGCAACGGCGCAAGCGCTACTGGATGCAAGAGCAGACAGCGAGGGAGAAAATTGAATACGGTGTAAGGAACGCTATGAACAGGTAGTTCATGGCGTTTTTCTTTTGCAAAAATCCGCAGATGTGGCCAAAAGGCCCCATTCAGATTGTAGTATGGGTAGCGGAAGGAATACGGGGGTACGAAGTAGTCAGCAAGCACAGCAAGTGTAGCCACACTTGCGGATTTTTCTTCTTTTCAGGTCCCTTGCCCGAAAAGAGAAAATTGCTTGTTGGGATATCCCAAACCCTTATGAGAAACGGAGGTATCCGCTATGGCAAACAGGAAACGGCCCATCGTTCTTCGCTGCCCGGTGACGGCGGAGGAACGGGCTTTGATTGAACAGAAGATGGCTCAGCTCCCCACCCAGCGGATCGGTGCCTACCTCCGCAAGATGGCGATTGACGGGTATATCATCTATACGGACACCGCAGATATCAAGGCCTTCGCCAAAGAGCTTTCCGCCATCGGTCGGAACATCAACCAGATCGCCAAGCGGATCAACGCCGGAGGTCCTGCGTATCAGGCCGACATGGACGAGATACGGGAAAGGCTGGATGAGATATGGCAGTTACAAAGACACATCCTATCAAGTCAACGCTGAAAGCAGCCATTGACTATATCTGTAACCCGGAAAAGACGGATGGAAAGCTGCTTGTATCCTCCTATGGCTGCGCCGCTGAAACTGCGGATATCGAATTTTCCTGGACCCGCCGCCATGCCATCGACAAGGGCACGAACCTGGGCCGCCATCTAATCCAAGCCTTTCAGCCTGGGGAGGTCACGCCGGAGCAAGCCCACGAAATTGGTATGGAGCTTGCAAAAGAAATTCTGGGCGGCAAGTATGAATTTGTACTTACCACCCACATAGACAAAGATCATGTTCATAACCACTTGATTTTCAATGCAGTCAGCTTTGCGGATCATAAGCACTATCATTCCAACAAGCGAAGCTATCACGATATCCGCCGTACCTCCGACCGGCTTTGCAAGGAACACGGTCTGTCCGTCATCATCCCAGGACAAGACAAGGGCAAGAGCTATATTGAACATCAGGCTGCACAGAACGGCACCAGCTATAAGGCAAAGTTGAAAGCTGCCATTGACCGACTCCTGCCAGCCTGTTCCAACCTGGAAGAACTGCTTCGCCGCCTGCAGAGAGAAGGTTATGAGGTCAAGCGCGGCAAGTATATCTCTGCCAGAGCACCGGATCAGGAACGGTTCACCCGTCTGAAAACGCTGGGTGTGGACTACACCGAAGAAGCCCTTGCCGCCCGGATCGCCGGACGATCCAGACCTTCCCACCAGCCGAAGCACCGGAGCGGAAAGATCAGCCTGCTCATTGATATCCAGAACAACACCAAGGCGCAGCAGAGTGCAGGCTATCGCCGCTGGGCGACCATCGAAAATCTGAAACGGATCGCGGATACCTCCAACTTTTTGACGGAGCATGGTATCAGCAGCTATGAGGAATTATCGGATTGGTGCGAGGCGGCGTCTGTCTCCGCCGCTCAACTCAAAGCAGACCTTCGGGATACCGGGGCAAAGATCGACGAACTGGCCTTGAAGATGAAGCACGTCGGCACCTATCGCCAGTTCAAACCGATCTATGACCGCTATAAGGCATCCAGAGATAAGGAAAAGTTTCTGCGAGGCCATGAGAGCGAGATCATCCTTTTTGAAGCCGCCGCCAGAGAGTGTAAGCGGCTGGGTGCGGTTCCGCTGCCTGCCATAGAACGGATGCAGGCTGAAATGGGCGAGCTCAACACAAGGAAGGCTGCGCTGAAAGCTGAATTACAGAAGGCCCAACGGGAAGAACGGGACTATGCTGCCATGCGTCAGAATGTGGAGGATTTTCTTTCTCCGCCGCAGCCGGAGCAGGAGCGAAAAAAGAATGTGGAGCTGGAATAAATCCGTTTTCTGCGTTTTATCCTGGGCTTTTGTCAGAACATCAAATATAATAACGATATAGACATATTAAAGGAGGCGAACCTATGACGAGAGGCGAAGCGATAAAGGATTTCTGTTACAAGACGATCCTGCCCGTGGCGGCCGCCGTGCTGCTGTATTGCATCTTCCGGTCCGCTTGCGTGAAAAACGGTGAACTGGACTACCTATGGTTATGGATACTCTGCGGGCTGCCGTTCGGCATCTGGCGGCTTCGTCTTTGGATTATACCGGGTGGCGGCTCTCTGGGCAGCGGGATCGCCCTGTTCGCGCTGAATTTCATTCTGGCCGGAATCATTGGTGGTTTCGTCCTGGTCTGGCGGCTGGTCGTGGCGGCGTGGTATGTGCCGCTGACGGTGTACCGGCTGATTGTTGGCCAACTGTAAAAGCAAACAAAAAATGTGAGGTGGCGTTTTTCCACCTCACATTTTTCTATACTATTCAGATAGTCTGGATAATTTTGCCTCATCAAAAGAAGGACCAGCATCTAAAGTTCCATCAAATAATGCAGCATATACTTTTTTATCCGCACGGAGTTGATATTTCTCCAAAGGGTTAATGACAGACTTTCCTTGTGCTGTCTTGTACACAAAACAGATTTCATCATTACGAAGCATTTCAGATGCTAGGAGCCTTGACTCGTGAGAAGTAATAATCAACTGCGTGTTTCGCTTTTTTGCCATTGACAAAAACAATTCTATTACCTTCACCGTCATTGATGGATGTAGACATCTATCAATTTCGTCAATTATAAAAACTCGATCATTAGACACCTTAAACAAAATCTCTATTAAGTCTAGTAACCTAGCGGTGCCATCTGATTCTTCGTTTAGATCGAAAAATACTTTCTTGTTTTCATGGCTAAATTCAATTGTGGTAATAGTTATTTTTCCATTAGCATCTATCTCAAAAGTGTAAAACTCTTTATAAGAGCGGGCCATAATTCTGGGGCGGTCATCAGTTTCTGTCTGTATACGAGCATTTGCCTTTTCTAAATCTGCAACAATTCTGTTATAGAACTCATCGGGTATTTTGCTCTTTATCACCTCTACAGGAACCTCAACAATTTTTAATTCACTAATACCCGTACCAAGTGCATTTAACAGTTCAGCGATTTCATCTAGATTTGCATCAGTAAAGTACGGATATCCTGTAAGAATGCTATCCGGAAAACTTATATTAAGTCTATCGGAAAACCACTCAAATATATTTCGTAGAACTTGTAATTCAGGGAAATCGGAAAACATTTTTCCTTTGTTCCTGTTGATAATCGTCAAGAATAGGACTTCTTGATCAGCAACACTATCTTCACCATAGTTATTCAGTTTTGCAATTGCATCGTTACTTTTGAAATAGTTCCCTACGTCAAATAAACCTAAAGCCGTATCTCGGCTAAATAACATCTTTTTAGACGAGGGACTTATCTTCTCATATAAATATTCTTCCAAAACACTTCCCGTCGAAAGAATAACAGAAAATCCATATACAAAAATTTTTGAACCGCAAAGAAGTTCGATTTCAAACTCGGAAGGAACACTTTTATTTTCAGGATTTAATCTAAAAAATTTATTTGAAAAGCCGCGAGGTAAACCATCGACTATTACACTTTGAGCAAATTGAAATGCAGACACAAGATTGGATTTTCCTGATGCATTTGCTCCGAGTATCACTTCACACTTAGTGAGTTTAATTTTCTTGTTACTAAAAACTCGATCAATATTTTTTCGAGCTTTACCGGCTATCATTGAAAACGTTTCCTTCTCATTAAACGATAAGAAGTTAGAAACAGAAAACTGTATTAACATAGCTATATCCTCCCGTTTGTTGCGCGCCATAATAATATACTCTCAAAAAACGATTTTGTCAATTAAAATCGTCTAATTTTTGTCTCGCAATCATAAATGTGCAATCAAAAAACGATTTATTCGATAAATCGTTGACTTTCCAGAGCGGAGGTGGTATTATGTAGGCAAGAAATAGCACTCGTTGCAGCTGAGTGCTACTGATACTATAGAAAGAGAGGTATTCTTGTGAAGAATATACCTGAACGTCAAAAAGACATCCTGTCCATTATCTCTAGCCTTGATATATCACCGACAATGTACAAGAACGCCGTTGAAAAATACCATGCGATTACGAAGTTTCTCAATGACTACGGCATTGACGCAGATATGTACCCTCAGGGGTCGTTTGCCTTCGGAACGGTAATTCGTCCGAACGCTACGAATCCATCTGCAAGCTATGATTTAGATTTTATCTGTCAAGTTCGCGGAAGTCGAGTTGACTATGCTCCAAGTGAACTTCGGCAAATAATTGAAGAAGCTCTCAGCTCAAGTGGAATCTATGGTGGCAAGCTGACGGTATATAAAGAGTGCTTCACAATCGAATATGCTGATGTCAATGACATCGGTTTTACAATCGACATTGTTCCTGCTACAGATGAAACGGTTGAGAATAAGAACCAACTCATCAAAAAGAGTTTGGAGCCTGCCTTGATTGAGACAGCAATTGCAATTCCAAAATATAACGGTGAGCGGAATTACTCATGGTTGACCAACAATCCTAAAGGGTTACGTGCGTGGTTTGATGCAAAGAATGAGCCATTTTTGGCCGCGTCTAGATCAGCTTATCGCGAGCGTCTTTTTGCAGCGAACCGTGTCCTTTTTGCATCAGTTGAAGAAATCCCTCATGAATTGGACCGATCGGCGCTTCAGCGGGTCATTCAGATTTTGAAATACCATCGAGATGTATTTTATGCCAAAATTGAGGACGGCAATGAGATCAAGCCTATTTCTGCAATTATCAATGTAGTTACTACACAGATTGCTTCGCGGCACGATCCTAATTGTTCTGTCTTTGAATTGCTGGAGCATGTGCTCAACGAACTTAACATCTACGCCCAGCAGCTAACTCTCACATTTAAGGATTTTACGCAGATATATGGTAGTCGCACCGTTTTCTCTCGTCCAGACGGGAAATGGTACATATCAAACCCGGCTAACCCTGAGGACAACTTGGCAGATAAGTGGAATCAAAATGAACGGATTCCGACACATTTCTTCCGTTGGGTTAAGGCCGTTAAGGATGATCTCATTGAATCTTTGCAGCAAGACGATGACCAGCGGTTTAGGGCATCAATTGAAAACGGGTTTGGAATCACATCTGTATCTTCTGTCTTGGGTAACAAGTACTGTAATACCACTCCGCCAAAACCCATTAGTTCACAAGGCACAGCAAAGCCTTATCGAGGCCTATGATTATTTCTAAAGCGGTCGCCGTGCAGCAGGCTAATAGCCTGCTGCACCTATACAATTATAGAAAATTGAAAATATGCACAATGGAAGAAACGGAAATTGTGCTTGCAGGCTCTGTTTTAATCAACCGTTCTGCAAAAGGATTTCAACTTTGCAAAGAATACTCGGTGAAAATTGTTATTCCGATAGAATCAGAAAAACTCCCTTACGTGTTGGACATCGACAATCAGATTGATGAAAGCTATCCGCATCGTTATACGGATGGACAATTGTGCCTTGAAACGGATGCAGCGATTCGCATCTGCTTCCTTGCTGGATTTGATTTAGAAATATGGATGCGTGACTTCGTTGAGCCCTACTATTTCTCATATGAATATTACCAAAGATATGGTGTATTTCCATTTGGAGAACGTGCGCACGGTATAGAGGGGGTTCTCCAAACATACGGAGAGTATTTCAACGAACCAGATTATGTAAAAGTTTTTAGGTTAATGGAATTTATTCAGTTTGGTCAATATCGTGGGCATTTGCCATGTCCATGCGGATCAGGTGAAAAAACGCGGTCATGCCACGGGAAGTTTATAAAGAAGTTTTTTGAAAATAGCAATTTTAAAATTATAGTTCAGCGTGACTATAAAACAATTAAGGAGGTGTTGTATGCTTATTATGAGCAGTCAAGAAATACAAAAGCGACAAAATGAGGCGCGATTTTTAAAAATTCAATATGCGGCTCGCGTGTGTTTTAATGCGGCTGAAAATTATAATTACTTTGCTTGGTTGGCCTGTATTGCTTCTGCATTTTCCATATTTTTTCCAGGCACTTGGCATATATTTATTATTAATGGAATCCCATTTGTTTTGGATTTCGTAGCCGCATTATTTTGTGTATTAACACAAAATAATGTATATTGGGGTGCGCGTCTTAGAAAATATTTCGACGCAAATGTGATAGGCATAAATCCAAGTCAATTCTCAAAATCAGAAGAGCAGGATATCTTTGAAAAGGCAGAGTCTATTTTTTCTGCACATCTACATGACGGATTAATTCAAACTAGAAATACAGGACATGATGTCCCACCTGGAGTAAAAGATTGGTATGAATTTGCAACGCCATTAAATGCTGTCGATGCTCAGTTTGAATGTCAAAAGCAAAATATATGGTGGGACAAAAAAATGAGCCACCGCAAAATTCCCATCATCATTTTTGTGGGGATATGTATTATTGTGGCTTTTGGATTTTCTATGCACATACTGAATCGTAGTATATTTACCACACTTCTTTGTTCAAGTGGCATTATCCTTAAAATATTTGAGCGATTATATGAAAATGTAAAATATATACAAGTTTCTTTGCAAATTGATGGTTCAAAAGAAACCATAGAAATCAAGCCTGAAGAAAAATATGTAGAACACCTACAGTCACTAATTGACGAACGACGCAAAATTAATGTCCTTGAGTTGAATTCTGTTCACAAGAAGGTGGCAGCTAAATTATCTTCGCTATATAACAAGTCCTCATAAAAAATACAATTATCAGATGAACCGAAGAAATGTACTTCCCTGTGGCCTCCATCGGATATGCCTCCGGATCGCGTCGGGCGGCTGCTATCCATTCCGTCCCATACAATCCCAAAAGCGAATATAAGCAAAAAAGCGGGAGTGCAGCCGATCGGCCGAGCCGAAAAGCTGTACTCCCGTTTTGCGTAACAGAAAGTGTTTGAAATCAAGCCTTTTTCTTCATGCGCCAGCAAGCAGACCGACACATGAGAAATCATAAAGGCTCCCTTTGAAAATACGGATACAGGGAATTATTCTGCGGTTTTTCCACCCTTATCTTCACAGATTTTAGATCGTTTGGAATTGTAATACGGACAAGCGACCAGACACGCCCGGAAACTCTGCTTGCAGCCATGAACACATTTTTTACAGATATGGTTATACTGCCGCCTGCCGTTCTCGCCCAGAAAGAACGTCCATTCCAGCCGCCACTTCTTGCTTCGGCTCATAGGCAGTCATGCTCCGGCACATCACGACCGGGCTTCTTGCCCTCTGGGGGCTTATGTTCGGCACACTCCCGTTTTGCGTCCTCCAACCTCTCACGGATGGAAGGCTTCTCCGGCGTTGTCCGTTCTGCGTACTCCTGGGATTTTTCCAATTCCTCGCCCCGCCTGCCGTTGTTGATAACGCCGTCGATCATGCCGTAGTCGTCCTCCAGCGTCATTTCCGCCGTGCGGAGGGGATTGTCCTTTTCCGGCTGCTCCGCCGCCACGGCAAAGGCCCGCGTGCCATTTCCCATGATAAGGTACTTCCCATCATCGGAAATGTGGTGGACGCCGTAACCGGCCACCTCCATCTGCTCCCGGCTCATGGCCGTCACACAAAAGCTGCCTCTGGGCGTGCTGATTCGCTCCTGCGTTGCCATCTGATCCGGCGTAGGGATCGTGACTTCGGCTGCCCGTTCCGGCTGCAAAAACTCCGGCACCTGAGAAAAGCCAAAGCGGTCGCAGTAATGGGCGGTGTCCTTCCCGTTCTGATGCAGCACCACGATATCCGATACCGACAGGGAGTGCCCGGTGAAGTCCGCCGGACGATCCACATTAAACCGGGTGTAGATGCTTTCCAGATCGTCCTTCGCCGTCAGCGGGGCGGTGTAAACCTGCTCATAGTTCTCCGGCTTCACGGAAAGACCGTTGTTACGGATGGTATCCAGCGGCTCAAAGCGGTAGTCCCGCGTACTATCTCCCGGTTTCAGCTGATAGATGGAGAAGGTGTCGCCCTGCGCCGCACGCGCCTGTGCCACGATATCTGCCGGGATCTGCGCATAGGCGGCCGCCTCCGCCGCGTACTCCCGTTCCGCCTTTTCCGCAAAGGCCAGCATCTCGTCGATGCGGGACTTGTCCGGATCATTCAGCCTTGCACGGATCTCCTCCGGGTCGAAATCCAGAAATTCCTCATAGCTCGTGGCATCCTTGAATTTTTCAATCTCCGAAGGAAGATAGTCTTCCTGCGTCTGTCCCAGCGCCGCCAGCTTTTCATCCAAAGCGGAAATGCGTCCGGCCATCAGATTTTCGTAAAGTTTCTCCTTTGCGGCATGCGCCTCCGGGTGCTCCGCTGCATACTGCGGATCGTTCTGACGGAAAAACTCGTCCATGTCAAAGGCGATATCCATAGCCCACTCGGATTTTTCTTCTTCGGGAAGATCGTCCTGGAAGGTCATCACCCGGTACTCGTCGGGGATGCTGCCGCGCTCGCCGTCATAATACTCATGGAAGCTGTCGCCCGTATCACGAACATAGCCCTGATCCGTGAAGGTGCCGTTTTCATCTATCACCACGTCCTGGCCGTAGGCCTCATAATCTATGTAGTTTTGCAGGTGCTCCGGTACCTGCATGACCTCCAGTTCCTCAATGTAATAGCGGCCCAGATCGTCATAGTCATGGATATCGGGATAGACCTCATAGCAATCCAGATTCTCGGTGAGGTTGATGATCTCCTGCAGGCTGCCGCAATGGTCGCCCATTTCCATACCGGCCTGAAACTGTGCGTATTCGCTTTCGCTCATTTCATCCAGCTTCGACGCCAGATAATTCAGCTCGTCCAGATTTTCGTATTCGCCCAGCTTGTCATAGAGGCCGTCCACATAGCAGTCATAGTCCGTGATGAACCATTCCTCATAGGGCTGGCCGAAGTCATCCTTCTGGCCAATCCCGATACGCTTAAACACTTCTTTCAGTTCCTCGGCGGTGGTGGGAAACTTCACCCACTCGCCCACAAGCTCGCCCTCGTTGTACTTCCCAAGATTGGTGATAAAGGCGGCAAAGGGATAATCCTTGTCGTGATCGTAATATGGCATATCAGCACCTCCTTACAGTTCCGGCGCAGACTTTTCCTTATGGGGCTGCGCCTTGCTTTTCTCTGCACATTCCTTCTTGCCCTGTTCCAGCCGTTCCCGGATGGAGGGCTTTTTCTCCGGCTCCGCAGGGCGTTCATGGTTCCACTCGTCGCCGGAGAGAGAAATATATCCGTGTTCCGTAAAATGCCCCTGTTCCTCCTGCATGGCGTACTTGCCAAAAGGAACAGGGTCGATTGCTTTCAGAAGTTCCGGGGGTAACGGCGTATCTATGTGCTGTGCCAGATACCGCCAGCCCAGATCGTTCAGATCGTGGATATTGGGCTCAAATACGAAATAGTCGATGTTGGCCGCAAACTCCTTGAACTGCTCCGGCGCTGTCAGTTTGAAGGGCGATGCTTGCACTGCCGCCAACAGTTCCAGGTCCTCCGGGGAGAGGGCAGCCACCGCCGCCCTCACTTCGGGTAAATGTTCTAAAGTCTTATTTTCTGCCATTGACACCTTCCTTTCTTTTCGGAAATTCCAGCTTGAAATTGATATACTTGCCGCCTGTGTCATCCAGGATCACCGCAGCGTCATAGGTCGAGTCCTTCTTTTCAGACCACATCCCTTTGACATTGGTACGGCCCTTTTTCAGAAGGTCCGTTGCCATCTTCTTTGTCAGTTCCTTCTTGCGGCTCGTCCAGAAGCGGTCATTTTTCCAGAGAACGAAACCGCAGGACCGATCCGAACACGCAAAGTTTTTCTTGCTCTCGTAGACCGGCTGGCCGCAGCGGGGGCAGGTTCCGATCGCTTCCTTCTCCGGGGCAAACAGCTTTTGGCCATCCTCGGAAATGCAGGAATAGGTAGAAACGATCTCTTGAACCATCGTGCGGATACCGTCCATGAAGGTATCCGGGTCAGCGCCGCTCTTTGCAATCTCCGTCAATTTCTGTTCCCATTCCGCTGTCAGCATGGGAGAGGTCAGCGGCTCCGGCAGGACCGTGACAAGGTTGATGCCGGCTTTTGTGGGGATCAGGCTCTTGCCCTTGCGCTCCACAAATCCGGCTGCCACCAGCTTTTCGATGATGGCCGCACGGGTCGCAGGCGTGCCAAGACCTTTTCGCTCCGCCTCATCGGGAATATCATCCTTGCCTGCGTTCTCCATCGCGGACAGGAGGGTATCTTCGGTATAGGGCTTCGGCGGTTGGGTGAAATGCTCGGTAACGGCAATTTCCGCACTGTTAAAAATCTGCCCTTCGGTGAAGTCCGGAAGCGTATCGCCGTCCCAATCCGCAGGCTTTTCCTTCAAGAAGGCACGGAAAATGCGGTCGATCTCCCGCCAGCCTTCGGAGATGATGCGCTTGCCCTTTGCGGTGAAGGAATGGCCGCAGCAGTCAAATGTGCCCGTGACCGTCTCATACACATACGGCTCCGCCGATGCACACAGCAGCTTGCAGCAGACAAGGAGGAACAAATTGCGCTCCCCCAGAGGCAGAGCTTTGATATCCACTTTTTCAATCTCCATCGTAGGGATAATGGCGTGGTGGTCGGATACATCTTTGTCGGAGATCATGGCCTCCACCAGCGGAAAGAAGTCTGTGCAGCTATCAAAGGGCGGCAGCTTTGCCGCCAGATGGATCACGCAGGAGGCTGTTTCTGCCATGTCGGAGGTCAGATACCGGCTGTCCGTGCGGGGATAGGTCAGCAGCTTCTTTTCATAGAGGATCTGGGCGTAGTCAAGGGTCTGCTTCGCCGTGTATCCGAACAGGCGGTTTGCCTCACGCTGCAAGGTGGTAAGGTCATAGAGCTTCGGAGGCTGTTCTTTTTTCTGCTCTTTCGTGACAGAGGTACAGGTGACGGCCGCACCCTTGCACATGGCCGCTGCCTGTTCCGCCTCTGCCGGATCGGTGAATTTCTCCGACACTGCTTCGACACCGTCCAGCGTCAGGCGCAGCAAATGATATTTTTCCTTGTGAAACAGCGTGATCTTTGCGTCACGATCCGCCATCATTGCCAGCGCAGGTGTCTGCACGCGCCCCACATTCAAGGTGCGGTGATAAAGAACGGAAAATAGCCGCGTGGCGTTGATCCCCACCAGCCAATCCGCTTTCTGGCGGCAGAGGGCAGATTGATACAGGGCTTCATAATCGGCGCCGGGGCGCAGGTCAGAAAAGCCCTCTCGGATAGCGCTGTCCTCCATCGAGGAAATCCAGAGGCGAAGGACCGGCTTGCGGCATCCGGTCATTTCATACACCAGTCGGAAAATCAGCTCACCTTCACGCCCGGCGTCACAGGCATTGACAATGGTATCCACATCGGGGCGGTTCATCAGGGCACGAAGATTTTCAAAAGCGTCCTCTTTGCCGGGTGCCAGCACATAGCGAAATGGCTCCGGCAAAATGGGGAGATCGTCATAGCGCCATTTCTTGAAATTCTCGTCATAGCCGCCCGCATCCATCGGGGATACCAGGTGCCCAACGCACCAGGATACGAGAAGGCCGCTGCCCTCATAAAAGCCATCAGCCCTGGATGAAGCACCCAGGGCCGACGCGATAGATTTTGCCACACTCGGTTTTTCTGCGATAATCAGTTTACTCATTCGATTCCTCCTAGCATTGATTTGCTGTTATTTTGTGATATAATTTAACTATTCTAAGAGAAAAGGGTGATTAAATGTCCCAACTTGATAGCTATCGGAACACTCTTATGCGGAAAAGGGAAGAAGCGGCAAAGCTGAGCCAAGATTTAGCAAAAGAGCAGGCAAAGTTATCCCCGCTACAAAGCAAAATTATATCCGCTAAAAGTGCAATAAGTAGAACAAAAAATCAAGCTACAATTAAATCCCGACTTGGCGACATTGATCGCGCTAACAAGTCAATCGCTGATGTGCAAAAAAAGATTGGTGATATTCAAAAGAAAATTGCTGCCAAAGAAAAAGAGGTAGCCACGTCCGAAAAGAATTATCGGAATGAGGAAGTTCGGGTTCAAAAAAGACAGGAAGCCGAAGACAAAAAACGTATGCAGGAAGCTGATCGTCAAGCGCGACAGTTGGAACAGCGTCTCCGAGAGAACGAGAGAATGCAGCGGCAGATGCAGCAAGATATTGAACAGTTGCAGACAGTACCGAATGTTATAACTATTTTATTTCTTGCTGCCAATCCGGCAGGAACAACCCCTTTGCAACTTGATGAAGAGGCACGTTCTATCCAGCAAAAGATACGTATGGCTGATTACCGAGATTCTATCCGGTTTGAAAGTCGGTGGGCTACTCGTTCTGGCGATATACTCCAGGCAATCAATGAAACTAATCCCACGATTGTCCATTTCAGCGGTCACGGAACAGAAAATGGCGACCTTGTTTTGCTGAATCCTGATGGTAGCGCCAAACTGGTTAGCAAAGAGGCTATTTCTATGGCAATGTCAACCGCATCAGATACTATTAGACTTGTTGTTTTTAATGCATGCTTTTCAGAACCTCAAGCTGAAAGCGTTATTGAGAATATTGACGCTGCAATAGGAATGTCTACTTCCATAGGTGATGAGGCCGCTTGCATATTTGCATCCCAGCTATATTCATCTATTGGTTTTGGTCGTTCACTACAAATCTCATTTAATCAAGCACTTGCACAACTCATGTTGGAAGGCATTTCCGAAGATAAAACTCCAAAGCTTTATGTTAAGGATTCTATGGATGCAAATGAAATTATCCTTGCCCAGCCAGACTGACCATTTCAAAGGCCACCGCTAATAGCGGTGGCCTTACCATTATTTTTCACGCTCAATCCTGCTCGTCCTCGCTGACCATTTCTTCATCCTCAAAATCGTAATTGTCGGGATCGGCACTGACCTTCACGCCCTGCTTCGGCTTGATGAATTTCACATAGGCGAAGGCCCCGCCGCCTGCCAGCGCCAGCAGCAGGACAATGACCATCAGACCGCCGCTGCTCTTTTTCTCCGGCTGCTCCGGTCCAGGCTCCGGCTCTGCCACGGCCTCCTTGCCGCTGCACTCGGACAGGTTGTTTTTGCAGACGGGGCAATTCGTGTTCACCGCGCCAGCCGCACACTTTTCCTTGCAGTTGCAGACGGCAGACGTCTCCGCAACGGGTGCATCGTCGCCCATGAGCGTCAGAAGGTCAGCTTCATCCACCTGGTTCAGAAAATGCACGGTTTCCTCGCCCTCGTCGTCACGGTCAATAATGAGATAGAACACGTTGCCGTTCTTCGTTTCCACCGTGATAAACTGCTTGCCGCTCCGGGGGCTGCTGCCGATATCGTCGATCAGCGAAAGGTTTCCGTCCGGCGTCAGAGCGGCACCGCCGCCGCCCATAAGCCGCACAAACAGCTCACTCAATTTATCGGGATCAAGGGAGAAGGAAAAGTTGCTGTCATTTTTGCCGTCTGTATCGCTGAGCGTCATATAGCCGGAATAGACATAGCCGACCTTCTCCGGCAGCCGGACCATATACCAGTCGCCGTCCGTACCCACGACCTCTACCACCGTTCCGTTTGGGAGCTGCGTGAAAGCGTAGTTATCCAGCCCGGCGCCCGTGCGGACATTCAGCTTGCCGCCGTTGGTGGTGACGGTTCCTGTTTTCCCGGATTTCTCCGTGCCAATAGAGCCGAACAGCGCAGAGATCAGTTCGGAAAGATCGTCCCCGGTGATATCCGCGCTGTCAGTTGGTTCCGTCTGTGCTTCGGAGGTGGGGGCTGCATCCTCGCTGCTTGCAAAAGCGACCGTGGAAAAGGCCGTCATGCAGAGCATAACGGTCAGCAGCACCGCAAATGTGCGGATCATGTGCTTATTCTTCATCGTCGGTACCCTCCATCATGTCGGGATCAGCGGTGGCCTCCATTTCCATCATCCCTTCCGGCAGGGAGATCATGCCGCTGGCATAGGCACGCAGGAAGGCGGTCAGCTCCTTATTGTCCATGTGGACAGCCTTCACCATGCGGACGATCTCCAGATTTTCTTCCTCCGCAAGCTGCGCCTCCAGCGCACGAAGCCGCTTCTGCTGCTCCGCGATCTTCTCTCGGACCTTTTCAATGTCACGACGGATCTTCTCAGTAGTTGCCATAGTCAAATAAACTCCTTTCCAAATCGTTCTCTCCATGAATAATTGCGCCCAAGCCCCTGAACGGTTTTCAGGTTGGCCCGTGCGTTATCCTCCAATGCCAGCGCACGCCGGAACAAATCCGGGTAATGCTCCCGCAGGTCGATGATCTCCTCCGCCCGCATACTGGGACAGAAAAAGCAGGAGGACTTTCCCGGCTGCGGCAGGCCCGCCGCCTCGATCGCCCGGATACACGTCTCCCGGTCCCAGCCCCATTCCATCAGGGGATACCATTTGCTGTACTTCGGGTCTGCCAGATCACGCAGAAGGACCTTGTCGCTGCGATAGTGTTCGCCAGCATCATAGCCGATGAACTTGACCACCTTTTTTCCGCTGACCCAGGCCTTGCGGCACGGATGATAGTTGTTGCAGAACTTTTCCTGCGGCCCGATCTTGTGTTTCAGAGAACACCGCTTGAAGCCGTAGGCGATGGAGGGCAGCGTACCGCTTTTCAGACATTCGTCCTCCAAAGTCAGCCGTCTGCCGTCCTTCGTGGTCTTATAGACCCGTGTGATCTCCGGCATACCGTGATCCTTCAGCCAGCGATCCATGATATCCAGATAGGCGTAGGTATGGGGATGCTCACCGCCCGTATCCGCAAACAGGATCAGGTCAACGGGGATACGGTGCTGGTGCAGCCCAATAAGAAGGGCGGTGCTGTTTGCACCGCCGCCATAGGAAACAATATTGATATGCTCACCTCCATCAATCATACGGCGGTCTGCCGTAGGCGTAAAAGTGCTGCTGCCAATAGCTTGTATTGAGTCTTGCATACTGGATCGGGTCGCCGCAATGCAGAAACATGGGGTTGCCCGCTTCGTCCGGTCCCACATAGAAGCCGACATGGGAGATGCCTGCGGTATCATAGGTCCCAACGAAAAACACCAGGTCGCCCGGCTGCGGATCGGATACCCGCGCGGAAATGTTGTATAGGCCCTGCGCGCCCAGCCGCCCGGTATTGCAAAGGCCGCTGTTGGTCAAGACATAGCTGACAAAGCCGCTGCAATCAAACGAAGTGGACGGGCTGCTGCCGCCCCAGACGTAGGGGTATCCCAAGTATTTTTCCGCCTCCGTAATAAGCGCCGCAAAGCGTTCATCAGACAGGTATTCCGCAGGGATTTCATAGTCCGCTGGCGGATTCGTGATGTACTTGTCCACATACCCGGATGACGGGAACAGGTCAGAGCGGTTTCCCAGCGTGGACATATACACGGCGTACATGGAAAGCTTCTCTTGATCCATGATGTAAACAGGAACATGGCTCAGATCGAAGTTTTCAAGCTCCACGGTGCAGATGTAATACGTGTATGGAACGTCCACTTCATACTCGTTGCCCTCGCTGTCCGTCCTCGTCTCTGTGCGGTAGCGGGTTTCCGTGGTGACCGTCTCGGTAAGGATATATTGCTTGTCGTACAGCATTTGAAGATCGTCCTGTACCTGGTCAATGGTGAACTGGCCCTCATGGAGCGACGACAGGATGGACAGCAGCACGTATGGATCGTGCTTGATCTCGTCCAGATCAAAATGATACTCGTCGTAGTCGTGGGTCTGCTCATAGGCGTCCAGATACTCCCGTAATTCATCCTCCATTGCACAGTAGGCGGCCTCCGCCGCCAGCAGGTCAGAATCCTCGGAGAGATAGGAGGACGCGACGATATTGGACACGCCTCCGCCGAAGATGGAGGAACAGGATTGCAGCAGCCCCAGCAGCATGATCAGCAGCAGGCCGATCCCGCCTACAAGCAGAAACACCTTTTTGTGTTTGGAAACAAACTCTCCGGCCCTTTTCGCCGCGTCCGCGCTTTTCTTCGCACCCTTCGATGCTGCCTGCACCGCTGCCGCCGCGTCCCCGGCGCTATGCGCCGCCCGGTATGCTGCGGCATACTGCTTTTGCAGCTTCTTTTTCTGCCACATCCGGGAGATGGGATTGCTGGCTGCAAGCTGCGGATTCTCCCGCAAAGCCTTTTGGTACAGCGCCTCCGCG
>UMGK01063316.1_pt1 | contig 17822 bp, 24 predicted proteins | sample 1965251 | NCBI WGS metagenome assembly UMGK01 (sample SAMEA4836070, study PRJEB28245) | human gut metagenome | biome: gut microbiome; material: fecal sample | place: Denmark | collected 2008 | reverse complement strand
TTGGGGTCGATGCCCCAGGTTTTGGCGAGCCAGCGCCCATAGAGTGCGTAGGCAGCGACGAGGACGACCGCCGCAATCAGCACGATGACGAGTGTGTTCATGTGATTTCCCTTTCTTTCCTAAAAAAGCTGTGTTCTTCGTCAATGCCGGGAGCAAAAAGAAAAGCCCCGCCTCTGCTGCGGATTTTCCACAACGAAAACCCATCGCAAAGACGAAGGCCAATACCGCGGCGATATCCGCCGCAGATCTCAACTTCCGCGTTACCACTTTGCTTGCCGGAAAACCGACCGCTCGACCGCTGCCCGAATGGATCGGAGAGCGCACCCTGTTAACGGTGGGGGACCGGCTGCGATTACTCGGCGTTTGCACCTTTCACCGCGGCTGCTCACAGGGGATGGCCTGCCCGTTCCTTGCTGCCGTTTTGCACCACCAACGGCTCTCTGAAAGCGGTGATCCGGGGAAGTCGTGTCCTGCTCAAAGCATTTGACGAATGATGTGTGTACAATAGCCCCATCCTCCGCCGTTGTCAATACAATTTTGTCCGCGCAGGACGGATTTCGTCGAAGAAAATAGACGCCCCATCACTTCTCCGCCGCCGCTTTAGGCAAAATGCAAATGCGAAATACAAATAAAGCTATGCCGAAACGAAATAGAACCGTGCCGCCGAAGGAGTGTCGAAACCATGCCCCGCTTTTTTCACAGAACAACCGCCGTCTGGTGAAACCAGTCTCCCGCTGGCAAAATAAAAAATATCCTGAAGTCTTGCGGCTTCAGGATACCTTTCTGGTTGCGGAGGCAGGACTCGAACCTACGGCCTCCGGGTTATGAGTTCCAAACAAGGCGTTTGCTATCGTGACGCAATGTCGCGCAAAGTATTGATATTACTGCACTTTTTGAATCCACCGTTTTATATCGTCGAGTAAAATAGTTGAACTCTTTGTAATGAAGTTGAATTATTGTTGAATTCAAAATTCAACATCAAATCGCAATTGCATTGTTCGTCAAAAGAAAAGCCGGCGCCACGTTGCTGTTTGAAAAATGTCATCTGGATACTCTTTAGAAAGAATTGCTTTCAGAAAGCGCCGCGATATTGTTGATATACCCGGAAGTAAAGTAGATATCTCATTAATCGCTTCAGCAGTAGTCTCTTCGCCTCCGTGCGCGATACAACAACGCTTCTCATGCATGCCGTTAATCCAACCATCAGGAATTTCCCATTGATCCTCTGGACCAAAATAATCAAAAAAGCTCTGGTATACTTTATTAATTGCGCCCGATTTAGTTCTATCTGTTTGTGTATGGTATTTTGAAGCAGCAATTTCAATTGCATTCCAGTATGATAAAAACGCATCCAGTGCATTATTGCTGATTTTTCCTTTAGAATACCATCCAATCGCTCTTAGCAAAATTGGTTGTTCCATTTCTAACTGTCGCGCAACATTAAAAGCTGTACAGATTTCATCTGTTGTCAATGTTCTCCGGGTCGTACTCCGACTTCTAATATAGGCAACACTTCTAGGATCAGCTATTGCAAGTGAAATATCATTGTCAAAAACTAAGATGTCAACCATACGTCCAAGAAATACAAACGCTGCTGTACGTGCAATTTCAGCATTATCTGCATAGGCAGTTACAGTTGTTGCTACACCATACTTTTCTTTTTGCAAGACTACATTGCTATAAAATTGATCTTCATCAAACCCTTTTACTTGCTTAAAACTAATATTATCAGCTATGGATATTGGGCCGATTATATCAATATCTACTTCCCATATCTTCCTTCTGTTCATATCACTGTTCCTCATAGTCCACAAGCAAGCTACTCTTGCCCGCGTTATTTGCTTACACTTTTAGCAAGCGTTTGCAATAAATCAACTGATATATCAACTACGCAATTGATATATCAACTGCGCAGTTGATATATCAATTGCGTAGTTGATAAAAGACTTGCTTACCCTTCCGAACTTTCTTTAGCAAACCCATATTCATCAGTCTGTTAAGCGCAACAGAAGCGCCTTGAGTCGTGTTAATTCGAGTTATCTCAATAATTTGATGTGTCGTAATAAACTTATTCGCCCTAATATACTCGTATATAATTTTGTCCGTCTCGTTCTTGAATATTAAAGCAGGAGCATCAATATCTTCTAAGCGAACCTGCTCTGGGCGGATTTCATAATCGGTATTTATTGTGTAAGTCGTCCAGCGCCCCTTCCTATGTGGAACAAGCATTCCTTGACTAACAAGTTCCGAAAGAATGTGACCAATATCTACGCTATGCAATCCAAGAATGGACTGCATCCTTGAATTTGTAACTTCTTCTTCTAGGTAAGCTGTTCCCAAAATTATCTGTTCGTTTTTTGACAGGTGTGAATATGCCAGCCCAAATAGCCCCTGTAAAAATTCCGAACATTCCTGAGGCATCAAAGACACCATCCATAGTTTCAAGTCAACATTATGCAGTTCTTCATTTTCACTCAAATCGGGCTTGCGCCAATTTTCTTCTCCCCAAGCACTCAAAATAGTTGGAAAACCAGAACCTATATTATCTCCATAGCCAATCATGCGAAACATAGTCTGAATTCTGGGGTTTCTAGCTATCGAATGTCCGCCTTCGTAGATTGCAGCAAGAGGCAATTTCAAATTACCTGGATTTGAAAATAGAAAGCAATTATCTGATTTAACGATTTTCAGTACACCCGTAATTAAGTAGTCACAGTGGATCATCATATTTACAACTGCTTCACGAATCGCCTTATGAACCGGGGTATCGTCTACGCGCACCATTCCCTCTAACCGGAAAGGTCGTTTCAATCCCGACACTAATTTAGGTGTAACTTGTCGCATGAAATTGTAGAGATTATTCTCCCACATACCATCGTACGTAAGGCGATCGCTCCATCGGCTACCCGGTCGCAAATTGCTCTCATCCAAGTAGTCCATGCGAATATTGTCAAAACGCTCCCTAATAGATATTCCTTTGCCAAACATCAAAAGGCCGGCTGCCGTTAACCATCCTTTCCCTGTCGCACGATCAACAGCAAATCCGCCCATATTTTTTAGAAAGGTCTGATCATCGTCGCCATTCCAAACATGTTCTGGATTCCTGTGCTCAAATTCAATGCGATAGGAACGCAGTGCATTGCTGTCAATATCATCCATTGTATACCCAAGCAGTATTCCTCCATCATTGCCAGAATCACTAGCATCTCGAAGCATTGCTTTTACTTCATCCTCTGTACAATGGTAGTCTCCTTCATGATTCCGTTTAAAACTTCCCTTCATAGGGTTCTCATTAATGTAGACCGGACGCTGCCGGTAATTGGCTTGTGGAACACGAATCCACATAATTTCATTCCCGTCAATATTACATAACCCGACATCTGCATCAACTAGAATGTTACTACTTACTTTATTGCTGTTTACAGTATTCCAAAAATCTTTTACTCGTTGCGCTGGATTATTAATTGATACAAACGAGAATCGTCTAGATGGCTCCGTTTCTTTCAGGTGCTCTTGAACTCCAAAAAGAATAACACCCCCCTCTGTATTAGCAAATGAAGAGTATGTTTCCCAGACAGAATTCGGCAGATTTGGTTCAGCTTTCTTGCATTCCAGATGGATATGTTCTCCATATTGCAAAAGGTCTAAAATTTCCTGGCAGTCCATACCGCACCTCACTTAACTTATATTTTATAAGAAAACCTAGAGCAACCTCATCGTACCCAAGTTCAAAACAGTTTTGTATATTTTAGCATGGTCTACTTACTTTTTCAATCACGAGCTATATGTCTCCGCACCCAAATATCGTTATACTGCCTGAATTTCAAACAGTTGCAGTGGCCGCCTGATCTGGACGGTTGCAAGGGTCTCATTTCAAATGAAGCCCTCAATGCACCGAAAGGCTCGGATTTCAAATCCGACCTTTAAGACATCCCCACAATATATGCAGCAAGAGCGGAGGAATCACCCTCCGCTCTTCGCTTTTAGTCAGATCGACGCCACCGCTCAAAACGCCGATCTTCTATTTTGCAATAGCATAGCTCTTAGTATTCTTCAGCGGCGAAAATCAGAACGTGACACCACGGGCCGCGCAAAGCTCCTTTAGAAGCGTAACCGCTTCTTCAAGCTCCAAAGCGTGATCGTGAATATCGTTGTATGAGGGATATACCAGAAAGCCTGACTGATAGTCAAAAATCTGATATCCTACAACACGATCTCCATCAGTTGCAGGGACATAGCCCCAGCCCTTTCGGTTATACCGCTGATAACCTTCCTGGAACGAATAACCGGCATCATTGGCCTTTTTCTTCAAAGTAGAAAGTGAATACTGCATAAGCAAACCTCCTGAAATTTATGGTTTGAGCAGTGTGCTTATGTTGTGGTTTGTTGTTTTATAGTGTTATACGCTATGCCATCTTGCAAACGCACTATAAATGCCCCTCAGACGCCGCAGGAGCGCTTTCGTCGCGCTCTATGGCTTCGTCTATGGCTCGGTTGATAAAGCCGTTCACGCTCTCGCTGTGGGCTTCTGCGTGGGCTTGAATGATTTCTCTCTTTTCAGCATCCATTCTGATCTCCACGCGGACAAACTTTTCCATATATTTCTGCTGAGCCTTTTTTTGCGCTTCGGTTTTCTCTCCCATCAGATGCTCCTTTCAGTTTTTGAAATAATTATATCACACCTTAAAATCTAACGGTAGATACAAATTTCACAAATATCTACCGTTAGATTTATTTCTTCCGCCTATTGATATCTACCGTTAGATATTATATGATACGGCTATGCAAGACAGGAAACTGATTCGAGCATAAGAAAAAGCCCTCTGCATCACCGCCGGCCAAAGCCAGATGCAGAGAGCAACCAACCACCACAGGAGGATTGACAAGGAGGTCACAAAATGGATGCACAAACCCAGCTATTAGCAAAACTTTATAAAACGCTCAATGATGCGCAAAAACAGGAAGTCTGTAACATGATTGATACTTTACTAAGTCAGCAATTAAACGATCAACAATCGCTTGATTCTCATTCCGCTGCTACGGAAAATCAAGATAGCATCGCATGAGAAAGGCTCCATGTCCCAGCCGACCAAAGCAAGACACGGAGCCACCACCAACCACCACAGGGAGGCCAGTATCGGTATTATACCGACCTCCCGCAGAGAAAACAAGGAGGAAATATGAGTTATTTATCTGAGCTTACCGCACATGAGCTCCTAACTGTCGACAATGCAACGCTCGACATGTTTACCGCTTTCGAAAACGGATCAGACTTGATCTATGATATTTGGGAGCAGTATTTTTCTGATAGGGAGCGAAAAAATATCGAATCGAGAGACTTAGAATTCATTGGTCGCATCCTGTATTCTGTCTACGATAGAATGGCAAACGCCATCCGCGACTATCACTTGATGCTCGGGCACTATGACGCACCGGGCGTGCAGTGCTTTTTAGAAACAGCGAAACGCGCTCAACTGACGGCAGACGCCGAAAAAGCAAGGGAACACGCCCAGAAAGAAATGCAATCCGCAACTTATGATCTCGACGATGCAGATGCAATTAAACTTCTGACAGGTAAGGGGGCAAGCGCATGAATCTTCTATACTGCGCCCGCTGTAATACACCGCTTATGAACGCCGCCACGGTGCATATTTGCCCGACCTGCGGGGCCGTGTACCGTCAGCATGGGACGCACTTTTCCTTCGTCGCCGATCTGTCCGGCGTATCCGTCAAAGAGCTGATGCAAAGCATGGAGGTCACACTATGAACGATAACGATAGATTCTATCTGGTCGTGCAAACGCCGGTCGGAAAGGTGCTGCTCATAGGCGCTACCATGACCGTCGAGCGCGAACGTGAGCTTTTCGGAAAGAAGGTGAAAACAGATGAGCGAGCAGGTACACACAACTGAGCAATTAGATTTGCAGGAGTAGAAAGAAGAGATTATCCGAAAAGTTATGATGCTTCCCGACAAAGATGTAACCGAGATGCTTGAATTTGTTAAGGCACTAACATAATTAAAGAGGACTGCACAAAACGGTGCAGTCCTCTTCTTTACTCTGAGCAAACCTTTCCTCGCTTTGCATGGTTCTTGAGTCCAAGTTCTTCTACTGTCAATGTGCAAGTTGTGATTACGCACGGTTCTCCCTCGTTTGTGAGCGGCCCATCCGGAAGTTCAATAGGCTCGAGGTTCGCAAAAAGTTCCGCGATCTCTTCTTTACTAAGCTTGCAAAGCGGGTATTCAGAATTGCTTTTGGTTCTCATCTACTGCCTCAATTTCCTGTTACTCCGCCGCCTGCAACTCCACGAGCTGGTGGATCACTCGTTCCAGGCGTTCAAGCACTTTATCATAACCGAAGATAAACATTTCTGATCTCCTTTCTTGTTAGTACAGCAGCACGGGCTTACCGGCTGCGCGCGTCATGTTGTTGATGTTGGGGACGACCACGCGGGCAAGCGTCTTACCATCCACAACGAGGTTCACATTGATGGGCTCGCGGCTGCCCTGTGCCAGCGCCTCCATGACCGCCTGCTTGATGGTCGAAATCGGCGCTTCGACGTTCGTTCCGCTCTTCTGGTCGCCCAGTACGGCGAGGAACTTTCGGTTCGGTGGGATGACCGCACCGCTCGCAAGCGCTGGGATCTCGTTATACACAGGCGCATTGCCGTCTAAGTTCTGCGCCGCCACCCGACGGCTGCGCGTTGGGGCCTTTGTTGATACGCGCGTGCCGGTAAAGCCGGACGTTGCCTTTCTGACTTTGGAATCGTCCACACTGTCGACGAAGAATTTCAGCGCAAGACCGATCGCCGCCGAGATAATGAACGCCGTACCGGCGCTGACGATTCCCAGCGCTGCAAGGCCAACGCCAAGAACACCGGCCAGCAGTCCAAGAAGTACGCTGCGCCCGATGCTGACAAGCCGCTGCGTGCCCTTCTTCGGGTCTTTGCGGACGCTGTAAATGCTCAGTCCGAGAATCAGGCCTAATCCCATGCCGACGACTGTACCGACGCCCGGCGTCACGATAGAGCCGATAACAGCGCCAAGCAGCGCGCACAGCACGACGATCAACTCGGAAAGAAGCTGCGATTTGCCGCCGTGTTCCTCGTCCCCCTCTGCAAAGCCGGTGAGATAGAGGCCGAGGATCGCGCCCAGGCTGAAACCGGCCACGCCGCCGGTGATGCCAAGAAACACACTACCGAGCAGCGCACCCAGCAAAGCCGTGATGACCACGATCCACGCATCTTCCGCGTCCATCTCGGTTTTCCATGTTTCGGGGTCAAGGCCCACAAGGTACAACCCCAGCAGCACGCCGAGGGATAAACCGATGACGCCGCCCGTGATGCCGCCGAACGCCGCGCCGAGTGTTGCACCGAGCAGCGCCGTTAAAACGGTCAGCCATGTTGCCTTGCTCTTGGGGATAGCTTTCTTGTCAAAGCTCCATTTGAGGTCATCCACGACGATCTCAAGCCCCGCGCGGATGGTCTTAAAGATATCATTGATCTTCTGGAACACCTTGTCGAGCTTTTCCATCATGGGGCCTTCGTCAAAATCAAAGTCCGGCGCAATGACGGATGCTCCGCCGCCACCGCCGCCAACGGACGTTGTCGTGCTGAGTTTGTTGATCTCATCGAACGCCGCGAGCGCGTCTGTCGCTTCCTTTGCCGCCTTGCCGGTCGCGTCAATGGCGGCAGCCTCTTTGTAGAGGTTTTTGCCCGATGCCTCCATGCTCTTCTTTGACTTACCGCTCAGAATCGAAATGATCGTCACGATCTCCGACACAATGGCCGCAAGCAGATTCATTAGCCACGTCAGCGCCGGAATGAGTACGTCCATCAAAGGCGCGGCCAGCGTCAGCAGCGCACCTTTGAGGCGGGCAAAAGCGTCGGATGCCTCTGCGCTGGTCGCAATAGCCGCCTTGATCTGCTTGCGTAGCGCCGTGAGCGCCGCCGTGATGACTGAGAATACAAGCATAGAGCGCGCTAAACTCTTGACCTGATCTCTGAAACGCGCGGCATACTGGCCCGCTTTGGCAAGCGCGGAATTCTCCGCCTCGCGCTCCTTGCGCTCTTGCTCCACGTTGGCAATCATCTCACCGGCAGCGACCTTTGCTTTGTCGAGCTTTACCGTCATGCTGTCGATGTTGGCGGTCGTCTCTTCGTAAGCAGCCGAAAGCGTTTTGACCTCCTTCGTCTGCGTGTGCAAAAGCGCTTCCTGCTGTTTGAGCTCCGCCTCCGCAGCGGCGCGGCGGTCGAGCACTTGCGTCTGATACTCGTTCTGTGTAAAGCCCTGTTTTTGGATCCATTCGCGGTCGTTCAGCCGTTCGACTTCCTTTCGCAGCATCTTCACGCGTTCCTCAGTAGCTTTCGCTGCCTGCGACGCCGCATCGAGCTGCTTTTCGAGCTTCAGCTTAGTGCCTGTTTCCTTTTCGAGCTTGTCATTCAGCTCATAAATCTGGTCGCGCAGCTTAGAGAGCTTCTTTTGTGCTCTGGTTGAATCCATATCGACGGAGAAAATCACACTTCCATCCGCTTTTGCCATTGAATCACTCCTTTTTTCCCATCCATGCGCGGATGGTCTCATCATCTGTCTTGCTCAATTTTTCTTTGAGCATCACAAGATCCGCATTGCGGCGGCTCCACTCGCGTTCGTCCTTATCGAGCGCCTTGCCGCGTGCCTTTTTATCCCGGATGCGCACGACCTGTGCAAAGGTGCAGTCGCCAAGATCGTTATAGGCCCCGAGGAACGTCCACCAATGGACGCCCCCGGTATTCGTCTCGATATCGTAAGGTACTTCGCGGATATCCCGCCCGAATATCCGGTTGATGGGCGGGACGATCAAAGGATAGTCCCGCTCCCAGTCAACCAACCTCGGCTGTTTCTTCCCGTTCTGCTGCTCCTGTCCGCCGTTCTGAAACCACGTAAAGCGGTCTACGGCTTCCTGTAGATGTTGCGGCGGGATGCTCTCAGGCACGACATAAAACATTTCAAGAATGCCCTCCGCGCGGTCTGCACCGTCTAAATCGGGATCGTTCAGCATCACGAAGATGTCGAGGATCACACGAAAGTCCGTGCGGATCTCATAGCTCTCTCCGCCGATCTCGACAGAAGTAGGCAAGCCCCAATTCATCGGTGATACTTTGCCGTGTACTTCTGAATGCGCGGATTCGTGGCTTTCTGCTCACGAGCAAAGGCGCTGTCTGTCTCGTCCATCAGCGCAAGCATGAAATTGCACCACACATGCAGGCCGTCCGCCATCGCATAAAGGTTCATGCTGCCAAAGATGCTGTCACATACCGGCTCTTCAAAAAGGCCGTCAATGATCTCGCGCATCTCCTTGTCGCGGCGGTCGGCGATATTGAAGATCTCCACGCGGTCGCCACACTTTCGCACCTCATCGGCGTATTGCTCCTGCCTTTTGTCGATCGCGTTGAATGCGTCATAAAGTTTCTGGATGAATGCGCCGTCGGTCGGATTGAAGCGAATGATCACATCGCCCTTAACACCGTGCACAGTGTATTCCTTGACACCGGAATCAAAATTCAGTTCCATAGTGCTGCTTCCTCCTTAATATTCGTAGCTGACAGATTCCGCCACGCCGTTATTTTCGAGGAACAGACCGGCGCGGATGCTCTGCGGCTCTCGGCAAACATTAGTTGCACGGGCGGCATAGTCGTCAAACTCGGCCTTGCGGGTCGCAGCATCGGCGGGGCGGTCGGCGTAAAGGTCGGAATCTCTGTGCCGGTCGGCATACTGGCAAAGCAGCGAAAGCATAAGGCTGTTGTCCTTGTGCTTGGTGCAAAGCTGCTGAAACTGCACCTGATTCATGGGAAGATCCATTTCCAGAAGCTTCGCGTCATCGCTCAATTTAGAGCCGTCCAGCTCGTTCCATTTGTCCACGGCCTCGGAATGGCTGCGGCGGATATGCTCGATCTCCGCAATGACGTTTTCATAAGCGGCCTTGCGCTGCTGCTCCCATTCCTCGCGGCGTTCGGCAGCGTGTACGCGGGAAATGGTCTCCGCGCGCTCCTGCTTGGCAAGCTCCTTCTCGTAACCATCCAATTCAGACAGCTTTGCCATGTAGTCGGTGACGGTGGTATAAATTTTGTCCTTGTAATTCATTTACTGTTCTCCTTTGTAGGTAGTATTTTTTACATCTGGCCGCGCAGCATGGCATTGAATAGGGCGTTGCTGGCCTTACTGTCCTTTGCTTTTTCCGTCAGCTCTGCCGCGTACTTCTCAATGGTCGCGCCCAGATCGGACGCGGCAATACGATTTGCGGAAAGATCGCGGCGGGCAAGTGCGGCGGCTTCTTCATCGATATTGTGCTTGTCTACGCTGTCAAGGCTCACGCTGCTGCGGATTGCTTTATAGTTTTCGCTCTGTGCCTTGCGCTCCTGTTCCTCTCGCCGTGCCTGGTATTCGACTTTTAGGCGGCTTCTGGCGGCTCTGTATTCAGGGCTGCTACGCTCCAACTCGGCGCGGGTGCAAGCGTCCAAATACGCCTCGTCGCTGTCATAGTCGCCGCGCTTTACAAGGTCAAGGGCGCTACTCAAATCAAGGCCGAGGGCAGTCTTTGCCTTTTCCTTTACGCTCTCAGCGGTCTCAATTCTTGCATTCAATTCCATAGTGAAGTTTCCTTTCTGCGGTCTTTCCCGCCGTCTATCTTCAACTTTTGCTCAAGTTTGAGCGAAAGTTGCGGTCAAAAATGTCCGTAATTAATTGATTTTCAAACGTCAATAACGATGATGGGGTCGCAGCCGGTCAAAAATTTTTCCGCGGCTGCTTCGGTCGGAAATACCTCAGTTCGTCCGCCGCCGCGACAGGCAGACCATTCACCGTCTTCCAGCAGCATCACAAAGCCGATGTTGCTTTGCATCCGCCCCGCATATTGCTGTAAAGCGGATAGCCTTGCTTTGAGTGAGTTATTCATCGCTGTTCCTGCTCCCTGCGCCATGCTTCAAGCTCGTCAAGCTGTCGCATAATGTCTGTGATCTCCGTGTACTTCACCGTCTGCCGTAAAATCTCTGCCGCGGCACTCACGCGGGTCTGTGCGGGCGCGTCTGCATCCTGCATGATCGTTGCCAGCGTATCCGCAGCGGCGTGCGCCCGCTCCTGCAGCACGTTACGCGCCGCTTCGGTTCGCTCGCGCCGTGCCTCGTTATACTTCTGCATAAACTCAGGGTCGCGTTTTCGGCGATAGATCGTCTGCTCGTTGATCTCGAGCTTTGCCGCCGCGCTCCGCACTGTCGCGGAGATCAGCAGCGCTTCAATAATGGTCTCATCTCTGATTTTCTTTGACAAAGTTTGAAAAGCCCCCTTTCCGGCTCTGCTTTATCTGACGTTGCACAGTTTTTTATTGGTAAAACTCCATCAGCGGTTTGCGGATACGCGGGTGCCGCAAGGCTCGTATTGCTTCCCGACGCGCCTTTGCATCAGGCTTTTGGCCAAGCCAAAACTCGCTGATGATCGCGTCGCGCTGCGCATCCGTCAGTTGTGCAAGCGCCGCTTGTACGGCCTGTTGAAAATCCCGTTGTTCGACGTCCTCAAAGGCTTCTTCCGCCGCTTCGTCGGCAATCGCATCACCGAGCGTCAAGCCGCTGTCCTCTTCGCCTATCGGCTCGTCCACCGACCGGCAAACACCGTTGATGGGGTCGCATCGCGCCCGCTGTGTTCGCTGCCCGCAGGCTTCTGTGAACTCTGCCTTGAGCTTAATGCCGTACAGCGTAAGAAATTCACCCTTGTTCACATCCCATGTCGGCAGCGTGTCCATGAGGGCGATAAATGCCACTTGCAGAAGGTCGCTTTCCTCGACACCTGCGCGACCTTCCATTGCCCGCGCCCATCTCAAGGACTGCTGCCATGCAAAGCGCTCAACCGCCGCCCAAAGTCTCAGAATGTCCGCCTTGCCAGCCTGTACCGCTTCTGCAATTTCGCTTGTTCGCTCACCTTTCGACTCTTGCATATCGTTACCTCCCATGATAAAATGAAACTGATAAGATAACATTCATCATGGGTGGTCTCCTGAGCTTTCAGGAGGCCGCTTTTTATAGCAGCAGTTCTCTTGCAAGCTCCTTGCGGCGCTGGGCATTCTGGATGCGGCGGCTCTCACCGTCTATCAACAGCGAGACGGGGCACATTTCCGCCACGCGGTCGAAAATGCGCTTGTACTGCATCGTCTCCGGCGCATCCATCTCCTGCGGCGTCAGGTTCGTAGTCACGATCGTTGGCAGATTCGAGCGGCAGCGCACGTCGATGACTGCAAAAATCTGCTCCGCCGCATACCCTGTATCACGTTCAACGCCGAGATCGTCAATGACGAGCAGTTTGTATGTACTCAGTCGGTCAAGCAAGCCCTGACGGTCTTTGCTGTTTTGCAGCAGATTCAAAAGGCGCGGAAAACTCGTCACCGCTGTCGGAACACGCTTTTTCAGCAGTTCATTTGCGATGCAGCAGGCAAAAAAGCTCTTGCCCGTGCCAACAGGGCCGCGAAACAGGATGCCGATATTTTCCGTCGATACCTTGTCCCACTGATCGACATACTTCCTGCAAATTTTAGAGATTTTCGGATTTGCACCGTCATCATCGGCAAGTGTGACTTTTCGATATGAGGGATCGACGATAGAATCCTCGATGCGGCGGCGCTCCATCATCGTTTCAAAGGCGGCAGTATCGTTCGCATCGTCCGCGCTGGCCTTCTCCGATTCCGTGCAGTCACAGGCGATTCCGACCAGCCTGTCCCCCAAGTTTGGGAAGTGGATCTTTTTCTGCTTTGGTTTTCCGCACGCGCCACAGCAAAGAACGCCGTCCTTTATGTAGTCACCCGGCTTCTCAGCGGAATGCTCCAGCGACTTCTGAACAAGATTATCAAGCATTGAAAAAGTCCTCCGTTCCGTAGTCCGCAATGGTCTTTACCTCGCTGCGGCTGTCGTTGCGGTTCCACCGTTCCCACTTCTCCGCATTTCGGCAAGCCGCTTTCCAGTCTTTCATGGGGGTCTTGCCGACCAGCCAGCCCTTCGCCTCGTAAAAGTCGATGAACCCCTGCGGGTCTACCGGCGACTGGCGTTCAAGCACATAGGCTTGAACCTCTGCTAACGTGGGCGGGGTGAAGCGCTTCGCGCGTGGCGGCGTAGCCGCCTTATTCTCCTCACCTGTACTAACCTTACCTAAACTATCCTTACCTAACCTATACTGGGTTGACCGTTGGTTGCCATCTGGTAAACCATCGGTTAACCGTTGGTTTCCATCTCCCAATTTCACCAGCAAATTCCTGTAAATACTCGGCTGGTATCGGTCCTTACGGATCTGATTATTCGTGCTCCAATCTGTGATATAAGCGACCAACTCGTCGTTCAGCAGTGACACGAATCCTTTGGAGACGAGCACCCGCAGATCATCATCCGCTGCGCCTGTCGTCCGCATCACGGTAAAGGCTTCCACAACTCCGTCATCGTCCGCAGCCATACCGAGATCATAGTAAAGTAAGCGCGACGACGGTGGCATCGTCAGGAAACGAGCCGAGTTGATGACCGACTTTGCGAACATTCTTCGTTCAGCCATTCTGCCACCCCCGCAAGGTCTCCTGCCCGGTCATCTTCAAGAGCGCATCTTCCGCCGCGCGTGAGATTGCCGCGATTTCCCTTGATCTTCTCGACATCGAGTTGATGAAGCGCTGAATGTCAAGCGTGCTCGTCGGCAGAAAATACCCGCTCTTGCAGTCAGACAGAATCAGCTTTCCGGCCTTGCGCTCCGCCTGGATGCGACGGCGGATCGACCGTTCATCCTCCCCCGTGAGCTGGACTAACTCGGTAAGCGTCGTGCCATTCTCCGCGCCCTCATGGAGCAGATCGGACACCAAATACTGTCTCACGCTTGCACCTCCTTAATCTGTCGGCTCTCAGCCTCGAGATATTCACGCAATGCCTCGACGTTCACGAGGAAACGATTGCCGGAATAGACGCCCGGACAAACGCCCTGCGCCACAAGGCGACGTACAAGTCTCTCAGGGACTTCAAGATACCGTGCGACCTGTCGAACTGTTTGAAACATAAGCGACAGCCTCCTTTCGTATTAGCACTTGACGTATCGTCCTACGTCGCCTATAATTGTAACGTAAATGTTACCATCATGTAACAACTCAGTTGACTTCAGTTTTGTTCTATTTTTGGCGATAGGGGGGACTTTTTACGAAAAAAGTAACACAACAGAAGGAATCTATGTTCCTGATGGGAAAAAGGCTAAAAGAATGTCGGATTGCATGTGGTCTTTCTCAAGAGCAGCTAATTGAGGCCGTTATGAAATTGCCGGATAATCGAGGGAAAGAACGTAGTGAAAAGCAAATTTCTTACTTGGAAAATGGAACGCGCCCAATATCTGTGGAATACGCATCACTGCTTGCGCAAGTCCTCAATGTTCGTGTTGAGTATCTTCTTTTAAAAGATGATTTTCGCACGGAATATGAAATGTTTGAAAATGGGTTGAGCGGGTTACACGACGTTTACAGCAATATTGTAAATTTAATTAAATTGCACGGATATGATATCCAAGAAGTCGATCTTTCTGAGAGCAACGATTTTACCAAGCTAATTTACTCCGACAATGCAGTGAAAATCAGTAGCAGAAACGGAAATGTTGCGATGATCTCACATAAACAATGGAGAACTTTAATCTCTGAAATCAATCGTTTTGTCGCATTTGAATTATCAGGGTTGCCATTTAGAACGGAGGGTGAACATAATGGCTAACATTCAAGAACGCCGGGACAAGTCCGGCAAGCTGATCTCCTACTCCGTCCGCGTTCACCGTGGCCGTGGTTCTGACGGAAAGCAGCTCAAGCCGTGGACGGCGCCCTTTGAAGTCTCGCCCACATGGACGGAGAAAAGCGCAAGAAAAAAGGCCGAGGCTTTCGCCGCGACCTTTGAAAAGGAATGCAAAGAGGGAACTGCCTCCGACAGCCGCCAGAAGTTTAGCCCGTATTGCGATTATGTACTTGCCATGAAAGAACAGCTTGGCGTGAAGCACTCGACCATCATCCGATATCAGGAACTGACCGAGCGCATTTACCCTGCCATCGGGCATATTAAGCTCAAAGACCTCCGTGCCGATCATCTAAACAGTTTTTATCTTGAGCTCTCCAAGCCCGGTGCCGGAAAAGGCAGTGTCCGTGCCGTGTCCAAAATCGACCTTGCAACAGAATTGAAAGAGCATTCTTTCACGCGCGCCGCGCTGGCAGAGAAAAGCAGCGTGCCACTCCGCACTGTGTATGCAGCCGTCAAAGGTGCTTCTATCGACAAGGACTCTGCCGATAAAATCGCGCTTGCGCTCGGTATGAAGCCGGAGAAGATGTTCACGTTTCAAGAAAACGAGCGTACTTTCTCCCCGAAGACGATACTCGAGCATCACCGCCTGATCTCCACCGTGTTAGACCAGGCAGAGAAAGAAGGGCTTGTTCCGTTCAACGTCGCGGCGAAGGCCACCTTGCCGAAAGTCACTAAAAAGGAAGTCAACTACTTCCAGCCCGAACAGGTCGCCGCGATCCGCGACGCGCTGGAAGAGGAACCCATCAAGTGGAAAGCGCTGACGCATTTGTTCTTAATTACCGGCGCGCGCCGCGGCGAACTCTTGGGCCTCAAATGGGACAAGGTTGACTTCAAGGAAAATCGCATTTACATCTGCAATAATATCGTCTACACGCCCGACCGCGGCATTTATGAAGACACGCCGAAAACAGATACCTCCAAGCGCTTTATCACGCTCCCCGCAGAAACGATGCAGCTATTGCAGCAATACAAAGCATGGCAAAGCAGTGAGCGTCTGCGGCTCGGAGAATACTACCACGATCAGGGCTTCGTATTCACGCAGGACGACGGAAGCCCCATGCACCCGGACAGTGTGACGGGCTGGATGAGCAAATTCAGCAAACGCCGCGGCCTGCCGCACATCAATCCGCACGCATTCCGCCACACGATGGCGTCCATCCTCTATTTCAACAGTGCGGATAGTGTGTCGATCTCAAAGCGATTAGGTCACGCGCAGGTGAGCACGACCGTCAATATCTATGCCCACGTGATAGAGGCCGCCGACCAAAAGAACACGGATATTCTGGCCGATGCGTTTCTCAAAAAAAGCATGATTTTCTGACCGAGTTGAACTAAAGTTGAATTATTCGCATTTGCCGCGAAGCAAACTCTTATCAGAAGTTGCAAAAACATCCGTTTTCTTTACGAAAACGGCTGTTTTTCTGGTTGCGGAGGCAGGACTCGAACCTACGGCCTCCGGGTTATGAGGCAGTCTCAAGCACAAATCGGAGCCGTTTCGGCTCCGATTTGTGCTTTTTGCCACCGTTCGCTCGGCGGGTTTTCCATTGTTTCCGTCCAGACCTGCCCGTTCCAATTCCATTCTGGGTCAAAACTGGGTCAGACACGGTGCGCCTGAACCCACGCTGCCCACGGCTTGTATGGACTTCTCAGTTGCCTGCAAAGAGCTCGTCGGTAGCGTTGAGGGTCACCCGGAGGTAGGGGCCGATGTCGGCGATGCCGGTGTAGCCGGTCTCGGCGGTGAAGCGGTAATAACCGTCACCGAAGTTCCTGCCGTGGATGGGACCGTCAGCCAGAGTGACGGTCAGCACGGCGTTGTTCCCATCCTGACGCAGATCCGCATTCTCAATGAGGGGGCAGCTTCCCGCCAACTCCCCGGCGGGGAAGCTCTCTGGGTAGAGGGAGCCATACTCCTTCAAAAAGTCCCGGTCTACATCCTTGGAGAGGGTGCCGCTGCTGAGGAAGGTGTCGTGCATGGTGACGGTGAGGGTCATACCGTCCTCCGAGAGAGCCACCTCGGTATAGGGAATCTCGCAGTAGGCAGCCACAAAGTCGCTGCCGTCCGCCAGGGGCGCGAAGGCCACGGTGAGGCCGCCTGCATCGACCTGGGCGGAACGGATGGCCTCCCGGCGGCCCTGCATGCCCATGGGATAGCTCTCCCCGGCCCCGGCCCAGTAGATTTCAGAGCTACCAGTGCCGGGAGAAACATAGGGATCATAGCCTCGGTCGCGGCCCTGCTCATCGTAGAGAAGGCACAGTGTGGCCAACTCCACGCGTGGAAAACTGGGGACGCCGTTATAGATGTTAGACCCGCCAGTGACCACCCGGACGGTTGCCTGGGACTCGATCTCGCACCGAAGCAGGGGCGTATCCAGCCACAGCATCCGGCGGCGGATACCACTCTCACCGTAGACCCAGTCCAAGCTTGGGCAGGAATCATCTGTTCCCAGCTGCACCAGGAAGTCGCCCTGGTACGCCTCGATGGAGGCGATGAGGTCCGCGTCGTCCCCGTAGAGAGCCCGAACCTCCGCCTCCGTGGTGACGGGGGAGAAGGCATCCGGCTGGGCGGGATCGGCTGAAGATGAAGAATCGCCGGAGGAACCGGATGGATTGGAACCGGAGCTTTCCCCGCAGGCGGCAAGGTTCAGCAGCAGGAGGACCGCCAGAGCCAAAGAGATGAGTTTCTTCATGGGATAGCACTTCCTTTCTGTTGTTCGGGGCGTGGCCCCGGTGAGGAACTTGCAATTGCAAACGGGAATTTAACGGCATAATTGTTCTGAAATTCTTCCAATTCCTTGGATTTATTGTACCATAGCGCAAAAGTGGTTGCAACTGAATTTTCCGACAGGGATACCTGCATATTCGCAAGAAAATAGAAATCGTGCGGGGAACTACGCCCACCCGACCTCAGAAAACGGCAAGTTAGCCGCTTTTGCAAGCGGCCGTCCGGCGTTTCAACAGCACGAAGAGCACGCCGAGGGTAGTGATACCTCCCATGTCTCGCACACG
>UMGK01030999.1_pt1 | contig 18250 bp, 9 predicted proteins | sample 1965251 | NCBI WGS metagenome assembly UMGK01 (sample SAMEA4836070, study PRJEB28245) | human gut metagenome | biome: gut microbiome; material: fecal sample | place: Denmark | collected 2008 | reverse complement strand
AAAAACAGAATTCGTTCTGTAAAAACTGGAAAAAGCATGCGAATGAGCTACCAGAGACAAAAAGAAGTCCTGGAAATGCCGAACTTGATCGAGGTCCAGAAGGATTCTTACCAGTGGTTTCTCGACGAAGGATTGAATGAAGTATTCGACGATATTTCTCCAATCGCAGACTACGGCGGAAAGCTCAGTCTTGAATTCATCGGCTTCACATTTGATGAAAAAGAGGCTAAATACACCATCGAGCAGTGTAAAGAACGTGACGTAACTTATGCCGCACCTTTGAAGGTTCGAGTGAGACTGATTAACAAGGAAACAGATGAGATCAACGAACACGAGATTTTCATGGGAGACCTGCCGATTATGACCGCGACAGGAACTTTCGTCATTAACGGTGCTGAGCGTGTTATTGTCAGCCAGTTAGTACGTTCCCCTGGAATCTATTATGCCATTGCACACGATAAAATCGGTAAGAGACTGTTTTCCTGTACAGTAATTCCTAACAGAGGAGCATGGCTGGAATATGAGACTGACTCCAACGATGTATTCTATGTGCGTGTGGACAGAACCCGTAAGGTTCCGATCACTGTACTGATCCGTGCACTTGGTGTTGGTTCCAATGCAGAGATCATTGATCTGTTTGGCGAAGAGCCGAAGATCCTTGCAAGTTTCACAAAGGATACTTCTACAAATTATGAAGAAGGTCTTCTTGAACTGTATAAGAAAATCCGTCCAGGCGAGCCGCTTGCAGTTGAGAGCGCAGAGAGCCTGATCAATGCGATGTTCTTTGATCCGAGAAGATATGATCTTGCCAAGGTCGGACGTTATAAATTTAATAAGAAACTTCATTTCAATAAACGAATTGTTGGTCATAAGCTGGCTGACGATGTGGTTGAGGGCTCTACAGGAGAAATTCTTGCAGAGGCTGGTACTATCGTAACCAGAGAACTGGCTGATGCCATTCAGAACGCTGCAGTTCCATTTGTATGGATCCAGGGTGAAGAAGACCGCAGAATTAAAGTCCTTTCTAACTTAATGGTAGACATGCATCACTATCTGCCAGAAATTGAGAACCTGGAAGAGCTTGGGGTTACAGAGTTAGTATATTACCCTGTACTCGAAAAAATTCTGGAAGAAAATGACACACTTGAGGATAGAATTGCTGCTATCCGCAGAGATATCCATGACCTGATTCCGAAACATATTACAAGAGAAGATATTTTTGCTTCTATTAATTACAATATGCATCTGGAATACGGCATTGGAAATGACGACGATATCGACCACTTAGGAAACCGTCGTATCCGTGCGGTTGGTGAACTGCTTCAGAATCAGTACCGTATCGGTCTTTCCAGACTTGAGCGTGTGGTTCGTGAGAGAATGACAACACAGGATGTGGAGAGCATTTCCCCGCAGTCCTTGATCAATATCAAACCTGTAACAGCTGCTGTAAAAGAGTTCTTCGGATCTTCCCAGCTGTCACAGTTCATGGATCAGAACAACCCTCTTGGTGAGCTGACCCATAAGAGACGTCTTTCCGCACTTGGACCTGGCGGTTTGTCACGAGACAGAGCCGGATTCGAGGTTCGAGACGTTCACTATTCCCATTACGGAAGAATGTGCCCGATCGAGACTCCTGAGGGTCCGAACATCGGTCTGATCAACTCCCTTGCATCTTATGCAAAGCTGAATCAGTACGGATTTGTTGAGGCACCTTACCGTAAGATTGATAAAACGGATCCTATGAATCCGCGTGTAACTGACGAAGTTGTTTACATGACCGCTGATGAAGAGGATAACTACCATGTAGCACAGGCGAATGAGGCACTTGACGCAGAAGGACATTTCGTTCGTAAGAACGTTTCCGGTCGTTATCGTGAAGAGACTCAGGAGTATGAGCGTCAGATGTTTGATTACATGGACGTATCTCCTAAGATGGTATTCTCTGTAGCTACAGCCCTGATCCCATTCCTTCAGAACGATGATGCGAACCGTGCGCTGATGGGATCAAACATGCAGCGTCAGGCCGTTCCGCTTCTTACCACAGAAGCACCAGTTGTTGGTACAGGAATGGAAGCAAAGACAGCTGTTGACTCCGGTGTTTGTGTGGTTGCAAGAAAGTCTGGTACTGTACTTCGCTCCACATCTACCGATATCAGCATCAAGAATGATGATGGAACAAAAGATGATTATCATCTTACCAAATTCATGCGCAGTAACCAGAGCAACTGTTACAACCAGCGTCCGATCGTTAATCAGGGCGAGCACGTTGAAGCAGGTGATGTTATTGCCGATGGTCCGTCTACTTCTCAGGGAGAGCTTGCTCTTGGCAAGAACCCTCTGATCGGATTTATGACCTGGGAAGGTTATAACTACGAGGATGCCGTACTGTTAAGTGAGAAACTTGTACAGAACGATGTTTATACATCTGTTCACATTGAAGAATATGAAGCAGAATCCCGTGATACAAAGCTTGGACCGGAAGAGATCACTCGTGATGTTCCAGGCGTAGGTGATGATGCACTCAAGGATCTTGATGAGCGCGGAATCATTCGTATCGGTGCAGAGGTTCGTGCTGGTGATATCCTTGTTGGTAAGGTTACTCCTAAGGGAGAGACTGAGCTTACAGCAGAGGAGAGACTTCTTCGTGCAATCTTCGGTGAGAAAGCACGTGAGGTTCGTGATACTTCCCTTAAGGTACCACACGGTGAGTATGGTATCGTTGTAGACGCCAAGGTATTCACAAGAGAAAATGGTGATGAGCTGTCTCCAGGAGTTAATCAGTCTGTACGTATCTATATCGCACAGAAGAGAAAAATCTCCGTTGGTGATAAGATGGCTGGTCGTCATGGTAACAAGGGTGTCGTTTCCCGTGTACTTCCGGTTGAGGATATGCCATTCCTTCCGAACGGACGTCCACTGGATATCGTGCTGAACCCGCTGGGTGTACCTTCCCGTATGAACATTGGACAGGTCCTGGAAATTCATTTAAGTCTTGCTGCCAAAGCACTTGGCTTTAATATTTCCACACCGGTATTCGATGGTGCAAACGAGAATGATATCCAGGATACACTGGAACTTGCAAATGACTATGTAAATACAGAAGATTTTGAAGAGTTCCGTGAGAAATACAAAGACATTCTGGCACCTGATGTAATGCAGTATCTGGATGAGAACAAAGCCCACAGAGCATTGTGGAAAGGTGTTCCGATTTCCAGAGATGGTAAAGTACAGCTTCGTGACGGACGTACCGGAGAGTTCTTCGACGGTCCGACCACAATCGGACACATGCATTACCTGAAACTGCATCATCTGGTTGATGATAAGATCCATGCCCGTTCCACAGGTCCTTACTCTCTGGTTACACAGCAGCCATTAGGTGGTAAAGCTCAGTTCGGTGGACAGCGTTTCGGAGAGATGGAGGTTTGGGCTCTGGAGGCATACGGTGCATCCTATACACTCCAGGAAATCCTGACAGTTAAATCCGATGATGTAGTCGGTCGTGTGAAGACTTATGAAGCAATCATCAAGGGTGATAACATCCCTGAGCCTGGTATTCCGGAATCCTTTAAGGTTCTTCTTAAAGAGCTCCAGTCCCTGGCATTGGATGTACGTGTGCTCAAAGATGATCAGACAGAAGTTCAGATCATGGAGAATGTAGATTACGGCGAAACCGATCTTCGTGCAGTTATCGAGGGAGATTCCCGCGGACACAGAGGAGAGGAATCCTTCAGCAAACATGGCTATACCAAGCAGGAGTTTGACGGAGAGGAACTTGTTGATGTGGACGAGGACGAAGAAGAGGATTATGAATCCGAAATCGACGATTCCTACGATGATATCGAAGAGTAGAAAGGGGAAAAGAATACATGGCAGAATCAACCAATACCAATGAAACATATCAGCCAATGACTTTTGATGCCATTAAAATCGGACTGGCGTCCCCGGAAAAGATCAGAGAGTGGTCAAGAGGTGAGGTTACAAAACCGGAAACCATCAACTACCGTACCTTGAAACCGGAGAAAGACGGACTTTTCTGTGAAAGAATTTTCGGACCAAGCAAGGACTGGGAGTGCCACTGCGGTAAATATAAGAAAATCCGTTATAAAGGTGTTGTCTGCGACCGATGCGGCGTTGAGGTTACCAAGGCTTCCGTTCGTAGAGAGCGTATGGGTCACATTGAGCTTGCTGCTCCTGTTTCCCATATCTGGTATTTCAAGGGTATTCCGTCCCGTATGGGACTTATTCTGGATCTGACTCCAAGAACACTGGAGAAAGTTCTTTACTTTGCAAATTATATTGTACTGGATCCGGCAGATTCCGGACTTCAGTACAAGCAGATCCTTACTGAGAGAGAATATCAGGATGCCCGTGAGTCTTACGGAAATAACTTCCGCGTAGGCATGGGTGCTGAGGCTATCAAAGAGCTCCTTATGGCTATTGACCTTGAGAAGGATTCCGCTGAATTAAAGGCAGAGCTGGTTAAGGCAACAGGCCAGAAGCGTGCAAGGATCATCAAACGTCTTGAGGTTGTTGAATCTTTCCGTGAGTCAGGAAACCGTCCTGAGTGGATGATTCTTGATGTTGTTCCTGTAATCCCGCCAGATCTTCGTCCTATGGTACAGCTGGATGGTGGACGTTTTGCGACATCTGACCTGAATGATCTGTACAGAAGAATCATTAATCGTAATAATCGTCTGAAAAGACTGCTGGAGCTTGGTGCTCCGGATATCATTGTCCGCAATGAGAAACGTATGCTTCAGGAAGCAGTTGATGCCCTGATCGACAATGGTCGTCGTGGCCGTCCGGTTACAGGTCCTGGAAACAGAGCCCTGAAATCCCTTTCTGACATGCTGAAAGGTAAATCCGGACGTTTCCGTCAGAACCTTCTTGGTAAGCGTGTTGACTACTCCGGACGTTCCGTTATTGTTGTTGGACCAGAGCTGAAGATTTATCAGTGCGGTCTGCCAAAAGAGATGGCAATCGAGCTGTTTAAGCCTTTCGTTATGAAAGAACTGGTAGCAAACGGTACCTCTCACAATATTAAGAATGCCAAGAAGATGGTAGAGAAGCTTGAGCCAGCTGTATGGGACGTTCTGGAAGATGTTATCAAAGAACATCCGGTTATGCTGAACCGTGCACCTACACTGCATCGTCTGGGTATCCAGGCGTTTGAGCCGATCCTTGTAGAAGGTAAGGCTATTAAGCTTCATCCGCTTGTTTGTACCGCTTTCAACGCTGACTTCGATGGTGACCAGATGGCTGTCCATCTTCCACTGTCCCAGGAAGCACAGGCAGAGTGCCGTTTCCTGCTTCTGTCTCCGAACAACCTTCTGAAACCTTCTGATGGTGGACCGGTAGCCGTTCCTTCACAGGATATGGTCCTTGGTATTTACTATCTGACACAGGAAAGACCTGGAAATAAGGGAGAAGGAAAGTTCTTCAAGAGCGTAAATGAGGCAATTCTGGCATATGAGAATCAGGTAATTACTCTGCAGTCCAAGATTCTTGTCCGCTGTAGCAAGGTAATGCCGGATGGAAGCACTTTCACAGGCAACGTGCAGTCTACACTGGGACGTTTCCTGTTCAATGAGATCCTGCCACAGGATCTTGGATTTGTTGACAGAAGCATTCCGGGAAATGAGCTTCTTCTTGAGGTTGACTTCCTGGTTGGTAAGAAACAGCTGAAACAGATCCTTGAAAAAGTTATTAATACTCACGGAGCAACCAAGACTGCTGAGGTTCTGGACTCTATCAAAGCTATGGGTTACAAGTATTCTACAAGAGCTGCCATGACTGTATCTATTTCTGATATGACCGTGCCGCCGCAGAAGCCTGAGATGATCAAGGCTGCACAGGATACTGTAGATAAGATCACAAAGAACTATAAACGAGGTCTTATTACTGAGGAAGAGCGTTATAAAGAGGTTGTTGATACCTGGAAGAAGACTGACGATGAGCTTACTCATGCACTTCTTTCCGGACTTGATAAGTACAACAACATCTTCATGATGGCTGACTCTGGTGCCCGTGGATCTGATAAACAGATCAAACAGCTTGCAGGTATGCGTGGATTGATGGCCGATACAACCGGACATACAATCGAGCTTCCTATCAAGTCAAACTTCCGTGAAGGTCTGGACGTACTGGAATACTTCATGTCCGCTCATGGAGCGCGTAAAGGACTTTCTGATACCGCTCTTCGTACAGCCGATTCCGGTTACCTGACAAGACGTCTTGTTGACGTATCTCAGGATCTGATCGTACGTGAGATGGACTGCTGTGAGAACAGAGCAGAGATTTCCGGTATGTATGTAAAAGGTTTCATGGATGGCAAGGAGGAGATCGAGAGCCTTCAGGATCGTATTACAGGTCGTTTCTCCTGCGAGACCATTAAGAATAAAGAGGGCGAAGTCCTTGTAAAAGCAAACCACATGATTACTCCGAAGCGTGCTGCACGTATCATGAAAGAGGGTGTAGACAACATTACCGGAGGTGCTGTTGAGCAGGTTAAGATCCGTACCATCCTGAGCTGTAAGTGTAAGGTTGGTGTGTGTGCGAAGTGCTATGGCGCAAACATGGCTACCGGTGAGCCGGTACAGGTTGGTGAGTCCATCGGTATCATCGCTGCACAGTCTATCGGTGAGCCAGGTACACAGCTGACTATGCGTACTTTCCATACAGGTGGTGTTGCCGGTGGAGATATCACACAGGGTCTTCCTCGTGTCGAGGAGCTTTTTGAGGCAAGAAAGCCGAAAGGACTTGCTGTCATCACTGAAATCAAGGGTGTTGCTACAATCAATGACACCAAGAAGAAGAGAGAGATCATCGTAACAGATCCGGAGACTGGTGATTCCAAGACTTACCTGATCCCATACGGTTCCCGTATCAAGGTCATGGACGGACAGGTTATGGAGGCTGGTGATGAGCTTACAGAAGGTAGTGTAAACCCGCATGATATTCTTCGAATCAAGGGTGTTCGTGCAGTTCAGGATTACATGATCCGTGAGGTTCAGCGTGTATACCGTCTTCAGGGTGTTGAGATTAACGATAAACATATCGAGGTTATCGTTCATCAGATGCTGAAGAAAATCCGTATCGAGGATAACGGAGATTCTGAGTTCCTGCCAGGTACACTTGTTGACTTCCTTGAGTATGAGGAAGTAAATGAGAAACTGGAAGCTGAGGGATTACGTCCTGCAATTGGAAAACAGGGAATGCTTGGTATTACCAAGGCATCTCTGGCAACTGATTCCTTCTTGTCAGCTGCTTCTTTCCAGGAGACTACCAAGGTTCTGACCGAAGCTGCTATTAAGGGTAAGGTTGACCATCTGATCGGTTTGAAAGAGAACGTAATCATCGGTAAACTGATTCCAGCTGGTACAGGTATGAAGTGCTACAGCGATGTAGAGCTTGATACAGGAATGCCGGAAGAGCCAGAAGAAATCGAATTCGATGAAATGGACGACGAGGATCAGGATGTGCTGGATGTAGCGGAAGACTCAGAAGAGCTGGAGACTGCTGATGAGGCAGATCTTGCAGTGGATGAGGATACATTTGAGGATGAGGATTCTTCTGAAGACAGTGAAGAATAAACGATAAAATATGAAATCCCCCAGGGTGACAGAAATGTTGCTTTGGGGGATTTTTGTGTAACAGAGAATTCTATGGAACTTACTGTTACACAAAAAAGTGCAGCCCGGCAGGAACACACTGCAGCAGCAAGGGAAATGCTGCTCGAGACAATCCGCCGTAGGCGAGGGTAAGGAAAAATATGGATAGAGGAAAATACAACCTGGTCTATCATTTGTGGTAAGATTCCTGTATAATGTTTTATGTAACTATTCAGAAGGCAGTATTCCGCGAGGTGTTCTGGGGGAAAAGTAGTTCACAGAAAACCCGAGAATAGCGGTGTGAAATCACGTAAACCATGATTTCTGTGCATCGTGACGGGGAAGACTTGCCAGTCTATTTAAAAAGTCATTACCCATTCGAGGAGGGAGAACATACATGGATAAAGATGTTCCGGTTTCCGTCTGGCCAGAATGGAAACTTGTAGAGAAAATAGGGGAAGGCTCTTTTGGAAAAGTTTATAAAGCGAAGCGGACAGAACGCGGCCGTTCTTTTTACTCCGCCATCAAGATCATATCTATTCCGGGAAGTAAAGGGGAACTGGATAGTGTACGGTCAGAGATGAATAATGAGCAGTCTACCAGAGAATATTTTCGAAATCTGGTAGAAGACTGCATTCAGGAAATATATACTATGGAGCATTTTTGCGGAAATTCCCATGTGGTTTCATTTGAAGATTTCAAAGTGGTGGAATATTTGGATGAGATCGGCTGGGACATTTCCATAAGAATGGAATATCTTACCAGTTTTATGGATTACTGCACAGGCAAGGAGCTTACTGAGAAGGAAGTGATCAAGCTTGGCTGTGACCTGGCTATGGCATTGATTTATTGCAGAAAATTGAATATTATTCACCGTGATGTGAAACCGGAGAATATTTTTGTGTCCAGATTCGGTGATTTTAAGCTGGGTGACTTTGGAATTGCCAGGGAACAGGCACATACTATGAGCAATATGTCCAAGAAAGGTACCTATTCCTACATGGCACCGGAGATTTACAAGGGTGAGAAGTACGACAGCAGTATTGATATCTATTCCCTTGGAATTGTATTATATAAATTGATGAATCAGAACAGGCTGCCTTTTCTTTCACTGGATAAGCAGTTGATTACATACAGAGATAAAGAGACTGCCCTTGCACGGAGAATGGCAGGGGAGAAAATGCCGGTACCAGTTAATGCCAGTGCTGCTTTTTCCCACATTATACTAAAAGCATGTGCATATGAGCCGGGGAAACGTTACAGGAAACCAGAAGATATGCTGCGGGATTTGGAGAAGCTTCGTCTGGCACCGGTGAATGCAGAGAAAGAGTGGGAGAAGTCCCAGTGGGAGCTGACAAATTCGGCAGAACTTGAGCGGGACCAGAGAAGATATGCCCCTCAGGAGCCGGAAGACCGTATGGAGCGGACCCATGTGGCAGAAGACCCTCAGATTGAGAAAGCTGTCCGGGAAGAAGAGGCACAGCTCAGAAAGCCTGCGAAAAATGCAGTGAAAAATTATGAGAAACAGTCAGTAAATGCCTCTTCCACTAAGCGAAAGAAGCAGCAGAGAAGCGGGTGGGACCAGGAAAGACAGATTTCACCATGGACAGTTTCCCTTATTGTAGTGGCGCTTGCGGCATGCATTATTATTGGTGTTTATATGAAATTAATCCATGATGAGAATCGCAAGGCTCAAAATACGGAGAACGTTATGGAAGTTCTGGAAGCTAATGATAACAGTACTGCTCAAATTGATGAATTTTCTACTTCAATTCAGACAATTAAGGAGCAGGCGAATACAATTGTAAGCGAACTTCCGGACTGCAAGGAAGTTGGCAAGGAAGGCGATCGGCTTCGCTACTATGACAGCAATGGGAAACTGGTAAAAGCGCTGATTTATCCGGAGACATCCGAAGATGGAGTTTATGAGGAGTATTATTACTGGGATGAACGTCTGTTTTTTGCATATGTATGGACCGGTAATAAGAAGGAATTATATTACTATGACAAGCGTGGCAAACTGATCCGCTGGATCGATACAGACGGAACTGTCCACGATAAGGAGAATGACAGTACTGAGTACACCAAGCGTGGCGAGAAATACTGGAAAAATGCGCTGGAGCAGTTAGATGAATGATGATACCGGTCATATAAGAAGTGGCTGTGATTCTTTGGAACATCGACAGACAGGCGAAGAGGAATAGAATGACATATCATATTGATTATGCATATACCTGCCATGCAGGGAAAGTGCGACCAAATAACGAGGACAATTTCTGGTGCTGTGGAGAGCACCTTCCAGTGAGTAATCATGGAACAGAAGAAATCCGTACTGGTCTCAGACTTCGGGAGAGCCTTCCGGTAATGGCTGTTTTTGACGGCATGGGAGGGGAGAGCCAGGGGGAAATGGCTGCCTGGCTTGCTTCTGACAGCCTGGAGCATTTTTATAGGGAAAATAAGGGGATGCTTCGTAAAGCACCAGAACTTTTTCTTACGGAAGCCTGTAAGAATATGAATCAGGCTGTATGTGATTATGGTCGGGAACAACGGATCAGTGCCATGGGAACTACTATGGCGATGATTGCTTTTGGAAAAAAAGAAGCGTATATCTGTAATCTGGGAGACAGCAGGATTTATCGGTTTTCCAAGGGGGATTTTTCACAGATTTCCAGAGATCATGTGTTGAAAAGCTGCAGATTTGGGAAAGCACCACTGACTCAGTTTCTGGGAGTGGAGGAGACCGAGATGAAGCTGGAACCTGCCATTGCGGCAATTCCTTATCAGGACAGGGACCGTTATCTGCTTTGCTCAGACGGGGTAACAGATATGTTATCTGACCGCGAGATTGAAGAAATTATGAAGTTGGAGGACTCAATTCGTGATATTGCCCATGCTCTTTTAACAAGGGTACTGGATAAAGGGGCCAGAGATAATACTACGATCATTCTCTGCGAGGTAAGAGCAGAGAATCGGCCGTTCAAAACCTGGCTTTTGCAGAAGAAGGGATAAATCAGAGGGCAAAATTTTTCACAATTTAAGTAGTTGATTATAGGAAAATGAAGGTGATTTAAGATGAAAAATCGTATGCAGGATCTTGATTTTGAACAGACAGTGGCATTTGATTCCGTAAAGGATTTTGAATTTACCAGAAGGGCCGCCCAGAGATTTCGTCAGGTAGTCAGTCTGGATGGATTTGAGGATGAAGATGCTGACGTTATTTTTCATTATTTATATAAAGAGATGGAGCTGGTTTCGTTCGGAGATCATTTGAAGAGATATATCTATGAAAGAGCCGGGATTGAGGAACCGTTTGGGGAAGTGCCTCAGGAGGTATACAGAGATATTGCAGTTGATTCTTTCCGGGAAACCTATACACCCAAGTCTATGAATCCTACTTCAACTAAGCTTCCTGCGTTGGTGAACAATTGGCTTACACAGGCCTCAGTAAAGCGCGAGACTATATTTCTGCTGGGCTTCGGGCTTCGCATGAGCGCGGAGGATGTTTCAGACTTTCTGACAAGGGTGCTGAAGGAGCAGGATTTTGATTTCCATAATCCAGAGGAAGTGATCTACTGGTATTGTTATAGTAAGCAGCTTCCTTACAGCAAGGCAGAGGAATATAAAGAGAATTACAAATCCATGGAACCTGCAGCAGATAAGGGAAAAGTGGCGGAAGTAATCAGCGGCGATTTTACCATAGATACAGAGGAAAAATTGCTGAAATATCTGGCATGCCTGAAAGCTGGCTGGGATGATCCAATGAATGAGAAGAGTCAGGCATTTCAGGAGTTCCTGCGCCTTCTGGAACATGCGAAGCAGATCATTGCGGCCATGTATCAGAAGGATGAGGAGGAGAAAGGCCGGGCTAAGGTCTGGAAACCGGAGAGTATTACTCCGTCTGATCTGGAGAAGGTAATCTGCAATGGTATTCCTATCAATAAAATGGGAAATCTGAAAAAAATGTCAGCCTCTATCCTGGCGAAACATTTCAGCCAGAAGAGGTTCAGCAGACAGAGAATTACCAATATTCTGAATCACAAGTTCCCGGTAGAGCGGTTTGATCTTCTTACGATGGAGTTCTTTATTGTGTCTCAGGAGATGGAGGATGATGATCCCTATGACAGATACCATCATTTCATAGAGGAAGCGCAGAGAATTCTGAAGAAGTGTGGAATGAGCGAGATTTATATTGTGAACCCATACGAATGTTTCCTGCTGATGTGTCTTTTGACGGATTGTCCGCTGGCTGTTTTTTCAGAGATATGGGAAATGTCATATGAAGAGAATGGGGAAGAGGAGTAGGTAATTTCTTAATATAGAAATGCGCAGTGTTGTTTGGAGGCACTGCGCATTTTTAATAGCAATTAAGGTTAATCATTATAGTAGAGATAAATACTGCGGCTAAGCTGTGCAATTGTATTCTGGGCTTCTCCCGGGCTGGAGAGGTTCTGGGAAAGGAAGACGATGACCAGATCGTTTCCACCCTGTGCGTTGTACAGGATTCCGGCATCATTTTCTACATTGGAAAGCTCACCGGTTTTGTTGGCAACGCTGACGCCCTCTGGCAGGGCTGCCGGAATCTTGTTGGTACGTTGCTGCTGCTTCAGAAGGGAATACATTTCTTCTGCATGTAAAAGGCTTGGCGTCTGAGTAGTACCAGAGCAGATCTGGTAAATTTCTTTCAGGAATTTTCCACAGTCATAGGCAGAAGTGTAATTATCTCCGAATTCGTTGCTGGCAAGAAGCAGTCGTCCCATGGAAGTATTTGTGTAGCCGTGAGACTGACAGAAACTGTTTACTTTCTGCATACCTGTAGTGCTGTCGCCACTTCCCAGGCAGGAAACCAGACTGTTTGCCGCGTCATTATCACTGACGGTGATCATTGGTGTCAGATAGGAATCCAGGGTGGCAGAACCATACTGCTGGGACAAAGAATCATAATTCTCATATACTGCACCCATAATGAAAAGCTTGATCAGGCTGGCTGCCTGCATTGGGGAATCATTGATCGTAGCCTCTGAGCCGCCTGAAAGGTCACAGATATAAACGCTCCAGGAACCGTTTGAACCAGGAAGCTGGGATTGGACCTGAGTGACCAGAGTATCCATCTTTTCATCGGATTTGTTGTCAAAAGCAGAACTTCCGTGGGAGGGAGAGATGGTGCCATCATCGTCAGAAAGTTCGGGGGTAATAGCAGCCATGGTAGAATCTTTTTTTCCATGGGAAGTGCCATTTGTTGTCTGAGCGGAGTTGGAACCGGATGACTGGGAAGGGCCTACTGGTTCTGTATTGGCAGCAGGAGTCTGATAAGGAACAGTTACTTCCTCCGGAGTTGGAGAAGACTGTACAGAACCTGCATTTTCTCTCTGGGAAGGTCCCTGGACAGAAGAATCATCAGTAGAAGCTTCGCTGTCGGAACTTCCATCATCAGAAACAAAGCCGCTTTGGTCGGCGCCTTCAGAAGTTTCATCACCAGAGGTAAATCCGGAAGCTTCACCGTCAGTGAAATCTTCAGTCTGGGCTGTTGCTGAACCGTTTTTTGCCAGATTAATACTTCTCTGGCTGTCCCTTCTGAAGAAAGTAAGGTAAAGAATGATAAGAATTAGTAAAGCAGCGACAATGCCAAGAAAAATCAGCAGATAAGAAGAGGTTTGTTTCTTTCTATTATTTTTCATAAGTTCTCCTTTCGAATCAATGAAATATCTGGAAGAGACATTATTTTATGGCAATAAATCCAGATTTATTTTTCCGCAAAATATGCATCAATCCCATCAGCGATTCCAGATGCCATTGTGTTCTGAAAATCCGGATTGCTCATTTTCAGATCATCAGATTCATTGGTCATAAATCCCATTTCCACAATAGTTACCGGAATGGTGCTCCAGTTGATTCCAGCCATATTGTCGGCATATGTTACGCCGCGGTTTTCAAATCCGGTTGCGTCACAATAGGCATCCAGAATGCACTGGGAAAGGCTGTTGGAATCATCATAGAGCTGGGATACATAAGGATTGGAAGAGGAGGGGGAAATGGTAAGTGCACCGGCAGCAGAGGACGATTCAGCACCATTGGCATGGATACGCACGTAAACCTCGGCCCCCTGTCCGGCAACATATTCAGCTCGCTCTTTATTGCTGATGGCAGTATCATTATCCGTTCTGGTGAGAACAGTCTGATAGCCACGGTTTTCCAGAATCTGCTGCAGCTTCAAAGAAACATCCAGATTCAGCTGATATTCAGGCAGACCTGAAAAAGTTCCCTGGGTTCCTGTTGAGGCTTTGGCTTTCATTTCTGTGGAACCTGGACCAAGAGGTTCAAGGTCACTCATATCCACATTTGGACCCTGATGACCGGGATCAATACCGATTATATGTGACTGGGCTACAGGCGGTCCCTGAAGCTCGTCAGTGGTCTCAGCACAGACAGTGCACAGATTTATAAGTCCTGCTCCGGAAAAAATCATGAGGCCAAATGCAAAAATCCGGGAGAATCCACTGGGTTTAGCCACTGCTTTTTTGAAACACATATGTATACTCCTGTTCATGTTAATTCTTTTTTCGACTATTCAGCAGATTGTATTTTGAAAAGCAGGTACTGTAGAGGTGCTGAAAAGTTCTTGTTTCTTATTATAATAATGTGAAGCTGTGAATGCAATGTAAAGTTAAGTTTTCCTAGAGCGTGTTTGAAAAAGGCTTTCTGCAAGATGTGCGTCACAATTTGCGGTATATTTCACCCGAATTCGGTTACCGTAGCCCGCTAAGGCGCCCTCATCCGAGCGAAATCTCCCACAAATTGTGATGCAGATCACGGGAATGATTTTTTTTAACGCTCCAGAACAGCAGTAAAAAATACATTATAATAAGAAGAAACCTATTTATAATTCACAGTGATAAATTGTAAAAACCTTGAAAAAATAAGGAAAAATTGATGAAAAACACCTTGACAGAGATATGCAGACAGGATATAATCAAAAAGCGTGCGAAATAAGGCATTTTTTTCCGCGCTTACTAAGATAATAGCAACCGCAAGGAAACCCCATAGAACAATCTATGGAGAAATAAATCGGGAGGTGAAATGGAATGCCAACATTCAACCAGTTAGTAAGAAAAGGACGCCAGACAGCTGTTAAGAAATCTACAGCTCCGGCTCTGCAGAGAACTTATAACTCTTTAAGAAAGAAAGCAGTTGAGCAGTCTGCACCACAGAAACGTGGCGTTTGCACAGCTGTTAAAACAGCTACTCCTAAGAAGCCTAACTCAGCTCTTAGAAAAATCGCCAGAGTTCGTCTTTCCAACGGAATCGAAGTAACAAGCTACATCCCAGGAGAAGGTCACAACCTTCAGGAGCATAGCGTTGTTCTGATCCGTGGAGGAAGGGTTAAGGACTTACCTGGTACAAGATACCACATCATCAGAGGTACTCTTGATACCGCAGGTGTTGCTAACAGAAAACAGGCCCGTTCCAAATACGGCGCTAAGAGACCGAAAGTTAAAAAATAATCCATCCGTATTGCTGCGGAGACTATAGAGATTTGTACGGTATTCCATATACCCTGTCGGTTGCGGGTTAAATATAGGACCATTACCAGTGCGAACATGCAATAGTTTACTGCGTGAGTACCGATGAGATAATCAGGATGATTAAGGAGGGAAGTAACGTGCCACGTAAAGGACATACTCAGAAAAGAGACGTTCTGGCAGACCCGATGTACAACAATAAAGTTGTTACAAAGCTTATCAATAACATTATGTTAGATGGTAAGAAAGGTGTTGCACAGAAAATTGTTTACGGAGCATTCGCCAGAATGGAAGAAAAATCTGGCAAGCCAGCAATTGAAGTATTTGAAGAGGCAATGAACAACGTAATGCCTCAGCTTGAAGTTAAAGCAAGACGTATCGGTGGAGCTACTTATCAGGTTCCGATCGAGGTAAGAGCTGACAGACGTCAGGCTCTGGCTCTTCGCTGGATCACCATGTTCTCCCGCAAGAGAGGCGAGAAGACCATGGAAGAGAAACTGGCTAACGAGCTTATGGATGCAGCCAATAACACCGGAGCATCTGTAAAGAGGAAAGAAGACATGCATAAGATGGCTGAAGCAAATAAAGCATTTGCTCACTATCGCTTCTAATCAAGGAGGAAAATCCATTGGCTGGAAAAGAAGGTAGAGAATACCCGCTCGAGAGAACCAGAAACATTGGTATTATGGCTCATATCGATGCAGGTAAGACAACTCTTACAGAACGAATTCTGTACTATACAGGTGTCAACTACAAGATTGGTGATACTCATGAAGGTACTGCTACCATGGACTGGATGGAGCAGGAGCAGGAGCGTGGTATCACAATCACATCCGCTGCAACAACATGTCACTGGACACTGGAAGAGAACTGCAAACCGAAGCCAGGCGCTTTGGAGCATCGTATCAACATCATTGATACCCCAGGCCACGTAGACTTTACTGTTGAGGTTGAGCGTTCCCTTCGTGTACTGGATGGCGCTGTCGGCGTATTCTGTGCAAAGGGTGGTGTTGAGCCACAGTCTGAGAACGTTTGGCGTCAGGCTGATACCTACAATGTACCACGTATGGCATTCATCAATAAGATGGACATCCTTGGTGCAAACTTCTACGGCGCAGTAGAGCAGATCAAGACTCGTCTTGGTAAAAATGCAATCTGCCTGCAGCTGCCAATCGGAAAAGAAGATGACTTCAAGGGAATCATTGACTTATTCGAAATGAAAGCTTACATCTACAATGACGAGAAGGGCGATGATATTACTATCACCGATATCCCGGAAGACATGAAAGAGGATGCTGAGCTTTATCATACAGAACTGATCGAGAAGATCTGTGAGCTGGATGACGATCTCATGATGGAATATCTTGAGGGCGAAGAGCCAAGCACAGACAGACTGAAAGCAGCTCTGAGAAAAGGTACATGCGAGTGTACAGCTGTTCCGGTATGCTGCGGTTCTGCATATAGAAACAAAGGTGTTCAGAAACTTCTGGACGCTATCCTGGAGTACATGCCTGCTCCAACAGATATTCCACCAATTGATGGTGTTGACATGGATGGAAACCCGACCGTGAGACATTCTTCTGATGAAGAGCCGTTCTCCGCTCTGGCATTCAAGATCATGACAGACCCATTCGTTGGAAAACTTGCATATTTCCGTGTATATTCAGGAACAATGAATTCCGGATCCTATGTATATAACTCTACAAAGGGCAAAAAAGAGCGTGTTGGCCGTATCCTTCAGATGCATGCTAACAAGCGTATGGAGCTTGATAAGGTTTACTCCGGTGATATTGCTGCAGCTATCGGATTCAAATTCACCACAACTGGTGATACAATCTGTGATGAGCAGCATCCAGTAATCCTCGAGTCCATGGAGTTCCCGGAACCAGTTATCGAGCTGGCTATCGAGCCTAAGACAAAAGCAGGACAGGGCAAACTTGGTGAGGCTCTTGCAAAACTTGCAGAAGAGGATCCGACCTTCCGTGCACATACAGATCAGGAAACAGGACAGACCATTATCGCTGGTATGGGTGAGCTTCACCTTGAGATCATCGTTGACCGTCTTCTTCGTGAGTTCCACGTAGAGGCTAACGTAGGTGCTCCTCAGGTTGCTTACAAAGAGACAATCACCAAGGCTGTTGATGTAGACAGCAAGTATGCTAAACAGTCCGGTGGTCGTGGACAGTATGGTCACTGTAAAGTTAAATTCGAGCCTATGGATGCCAACGGCGAAGAACTGTACAAGTTCGAGTCTACTGTTGTCGGCGGTGCTATTCCGAAGGAATATATCCCGGCTGTAGGAGAAGGTATCGAAGAGGCTATGAAGGCTGGTATCCTTGGTGGATATCCGGTTGTTGGTGTACATGCAAATGTATACGATGGATCTTATCATGAAGTCGATTCTTCTGAGATGGCATTCCACATCGCAGGTTCCCTTGCATTCAAGGATGCTATGCAGAAGGCTTCCCCAATTCTTCTTGAGCCTATCATGAAGGTTGAGGTAACCACACCAGAGGATTACATGGGTGATGTTATCGGTGATATCAACTCCCGTCGTGGTCGTATCGAAGGTATGGATGATATCGGCGGCGGTAAGATGATTCGTGGATTTGTTCCGCTTTCCGAAATGTTCGGATATGCAACAGATCTTCGTTCCAGAACTCAGGGACGTGGTAACTACTCCATGTTCTTTGAAAAATATGAGCCAGTTCCAAAGAGTGTTCAGGAGAAAGTTCTGGCAAAGAAAGACTGATTTAACTACAGGCTGAATCAGGATTTCATATAAAACAATAAAAAGCTTGCAAATATCCTTGGTTTGCAATATAATCAAGGATAGCAAGTTTAAAATCGATATGGCGCTCTATTTTAATAGAGAATGAGCCAACTAATCAAGGAGGACATTTTAAAATGGCAAAGGCTAAGTTTGAGAGAACAAAACCGCATTGTAACATTGGTACCATCGGACACGTTGACCATGGTAAAACAACTTTAACTGCAGCTATCACAAAAGTACTTTCTGAGAGAGTTGCTGGTAACGTAGCTACAGATTTCGCTAACATTGATAAAGCTCCAGAGGAAAGAGAGCGTGGTATCACAATCTCTACAGCACACGTTGAGTATGAG
>UMGK01057243.1_pt1 | contig 18285 bp, 7 predicted proteins | sample 1965251 | NCBI WGS metagenome assembly UMGK01 (sample SAMEA4836070, study PRJEB28245) | human gut metagenome | biome: gut microbiome; material: fecal sample | place: Denmark | collected 2008 | reverse complement strand
CCCGCCGATGAAGGCAACGGTCGAATCACACGATGCCGCCTGCGTGGTTAGGACGGAGGAAAGAAGGATCAGAGTTTCGTGGGGCTCTGTGCTGCCGTGTGACGATGAGCGGCAGCTTGTCGTCGTTTCGTTCGCCAACGCCGTGGACGGTCAGGCGCTCACCTTTGACGGCGTGCGCGTCTACGACAAGGAGCGGGATATCGTCGCGGAGGTCCGCCCCACCACGATTGAAAAACACGACAGCGTGACCGCGGTGGTCGACGAGAAGAACTGCTCGGTCGACAGCACATCATCGGGCAAGACATACACCGTCGCGGTGGACGTTGCCGATATGCAGCGCTTTTCGTCGGGAAACGCGGTTTCGACGGTTGAGCCGATGCTGGCGCTGTATCAGGGCGGACGGCTGGTCGGCCTGTCTGCTGCGGGAAAGATGACGCTCACCAGAGGCGTGGGAGAGCTTTCCCTTTCTGCCGCGGCAAAGGAAGACGTCACCGAAATGCGCGTTTTCCTGATGGATGCTGGCGGTGATTATTCCCCGCTGTGCGCGGCGCTGCAAGCGATGCCAAATGCCTCGGCGGCAGGAAAATAAAATGAATACAACGGCAAAGGGTGTACACCCTTTCTGTTCTCCGGATGGAGAACAGAAGAGCATTGAAAACAGGGGAGGAAGAGAATGAAAAGACACAATTTCATCAGGCGCGGCCTGCTGCTGGTGCTGATGATCGCTATGCTCAGCCTGCCGGCCTATGCCGCCGGGACGAGCCTGAAGATCGACGCACCGGCCTCGCTGCCCGCGGTGGGTGAGACGTTCACGGTCAAGGTGGACATCTCCGGCAATCCGGGATTGTGCGCTGCGCAGTATACGCTTGCCTTCGACAAGACGGTCGTCACCTGCGTGAGCGCCTCGGTGGGCGATGTGCTCAAGGGCACGCTCTCGGCCGCCAATCCTGACGCGGCAGACGGCGCGATCGTCGCCGCGGCGGCGACCTCACCGGCGAAGGGCGACGGTACGGTCGGCGTGTTCACCTTCAAGGTGCTCAAGTCGGGCGAGACCGGCTTTACGCTCAAGGACGCCGTGTTCAGCGACTCCAACGGCGCTGCGATCACAACGAACGTCCCCTCCGCCGTAGCGCCGCAGAAGCCCTCCGGCACGGAAAAGCTGGAGCAGCCGAAGGGCGATGAGCCGGCAGCGCCTTCCAATCCCGGCGAGAACGCTGGGCAGACCTTCCTCGATGTGCCGAAGTCCTTCTGGGGTTATGAGAGCATCGAGCGCGCCGCGCAGCTCGGCTATGTCAACGGCGTGGGCGGTGGAAAGTTCGAGCCGAACCGCCAGCTGACGCGCGCGGAGTTCGTCACCATGCTCTACCGCATGGCGGATAAGCCCGCGGCGAACACCGCGGCCGGTTTCACCGATGTTCCGCAAAATGCGTGGTACCGCGATGCGCTGAACTGGGCGGCGGAAAAGGGCTATGTCAACGGCACGGGCGCGAACACGTTCAGCCCCGACGGCAAGATCACCCGTCAGGAGGTCGTGACCATTCTCTTCCGCTACAGCGGTTCGCAGAGCGGCGCGGAGACGATGTTCACCGCCACATATGACAGCCAGTTTACCGACAGCGGCGCGATCGCGCCGTGGGCAAAAACCGCGATGTACTGGGCGATCTACAACGGCGTGGTCAACGGCACGAGCCCGACCACCGTCAGCCCCACGGCGACTGCCACGCGCGCGGAGGTCGCGGCGATCTTTGTGCGTTACGCGAAGTGAGCAAAAAGTTGACATAGAAAAAGGAGGAACTGTATGAAGAGACTATTGCGGTCGCTTCTGCTGGGGGCGATCCTGTCGGCACTGCTGTGCGTGGGCGCGCTGGCGGCGGATACCAACGACCCGGGCATTTACAATATTAAGACCAACGATGGTGTAACCATTACGCCGAAAAAGGCAGACAACAGCGCGATTACAGATGTTGGCGGCTACTACGCCAACGCAGTCAAGTTTGACGTCACGGCGAGCGGCTTGACGGGAAAAGAGAATGCGCAGTGCCTGCTGTTGGTGCTCAAGGGAGATGCAAGCGGCAATGCGCCGACGACCCCGACGGCGGAGAACATCGTTTACATCAATCAGGCAGAGAAAGATGCCGACGGCAAGGCGAGCTTCACCGACACAGACGCCGCCTACCCCAAGGAGCTGCGCACCGGAACGTACTATGTCTACCTCGTGAGCGAGGGAAGCGCGTTCAAAGCAGATGCCCCCGCTGCAACGTTCCAGTACGACCAGAAGTACACGTTGGGGGATGTGAATGACGACGGCGCAATCAATTCTGGAGATGCAATGCTAGTGCTGCAACACTCTGTACGTTTATTCACCTTGAGTGCCCGGCAACAGTTGGCAGCAGATGTTAATATGAACAATAAGATTGAATCGGGAGACGCTATGCAGATATTGCAGTATAGCGTTCATCTGATTAAAGAGTTTAAGGAGGCCATGTAATGAGCAAGTGCGTAGTTAAGGTAGTGTCACTGCTCCTAACGTTAACGATGCTGCTAGGGCTTACATGTGTGCCAGTCAATGCGGCTCTCGTTGCAGAGGGAACAGGTGATGGCGTAATATATTTGTCTACCAAAGTGACAGACAAATTTAGTAACGGAACAGAGATTTCCTCTGTAGAGGAAAATGGAGTGTTTTGGGTTGCGGTTAATTTTGCAAATAACCCGACCACAGGGGAAAAGTCAATCAATTCTTTTGATTTGTTCTTAAAATATGATGATCAAAAAATGAAAGCTTTGAGTACGTCCGGAGTTCTTGTTAAGCCTACTGAAAACCCGGAGTATTCAGCAAATACTGTAAAAATTGCTTGGGCAACTGCGAATAAGGACGGAATTACAAAGGTAGATGATGACGGAAATAATGTGGTGCAGTCGAGTGGAACGTTAGTATCTATCAAATTTAAAGCCTTAAAAAATTTGGCAGGAGCAGATTTGACAGGGTTTATATTTGATGCGGGAACCGGAAGTGATACTGCTAGTATGAGAGATGCTAATAGTAATCTCTTTACCGTCCTCCAAGTTCCGGCGATTACGGTTGCTCTAAAGTCTGGCGTCGACACGATTTATGACACCACCACGGCGGATGAGCTGAAAACGATGTTGGACGTCAATTATATTGACGCGCAGGGCAACGCTACGCCGGTCACGAATTTTGATGTTGTACTTCCCTCGGGTAGCCTGACAGCAGGACCGAATCAGGTCACTGTCAGCGACCCTGCCAGTGGCTTGAGCGAAACGCTGACGGTAAGTGCGACTGCGGATACCGTAACAGGCATTACTGTCACCACGCAGCCGAAACTGATCTACACCTCGGGCGATCAGTTAGATCTTTCCGATATGGTCGTTACGGCAACCTGCGCCAGCGGCAAGACGAAGCAGGTCACGGACTACAGCACGGCGATCGGCGATACAGAGGTCGGTAGCGAAACGGTGCTGAAAGTGGCTGACCACAATGGGAAAACCATCACGGTCACCTATAATGACCTGACTGCTGTGACGGGCGCGCTCGCGGTGGGCAAGCGGTCGGTCACGACCCCGGTGGCCACAGGCACGTATACCTATAATGGCAGTCAGCAGGAATTCACCTACAGCAATCCTTCGGATGATTTTACCGTGACGGGCGAGACTGTGGGAACAGATGCCAATACCTATACGGCCACCGCAGTGCTGAAGGACAAAGGAGAAACGGCTTGGGTCGGCGGTTCGAGCGATGATCAGACGCTGAATTGGACGATCGCACCGCTTGCTCTTGCAAATGCAAATCTTAAACTGGTTATCTCCAGTGATAGCACGTTGACTTATAACGGTAACAAGCAGACGCTTACGGGCTACGAGGTGTATTCCGGCAAAACGAAACTGACGGCGGGCAAGGATTATGCCGTCGAAGAAAACTCCGCCGAGGGTATCGATGCGAAAGCTTATAGCTTGACCGTAACCGGTTTGGGCAACTATAGCGGCAGCTATACGTTTACCAATGGTTGGACGATCGCGCCCAAGAGCATCGAGAATGTGACGATCGGCGCTATTGACGATCAGCCCTACACCGGCAACCAGATCACGCCTACGCCGACGGTCACTGACGGCGAAAAAGTGTTGAAGTCTGGTACGGACTTTACCTACAGCTACGGCAACTACCAGTACGTCGGCATCGCTACCGTGACCATCAACGGCAAGAGCAACTATCAGGGAACGGCGGAGAAGAGCTTTGAGATCACGGCTGTGGAAGATCCCGCTGTGATTACGACAACAGCCAACGTTACCAAAGGCGGCAATACGTTGGATCTCAATAGCCTTGTAACCGGTGCAAAGGGAGACGTTTCTTTTGCCATTACCGATGATGCCAACGGCTGCACTATCGACGCCAACGGCGTGCTGACCTCCGGTGCTACCACTGGAAATGTCACCGTTACCGTCACGGTGGAGGCGAAGGACGAGAATGGCGATAACGTCAACGAATACACGGGCAAGAGCGGCAGCATCGCGGTCACGGTGACCGATAAGACCACCGCTGCGCTTGCAGGCGGTGTGACGCAGCAGGGCTGCACGTTCGGCGATACACTTTCTGCTCCGACCTATACTGAGCCGGACGGAACGCAGTCCACTACCGTTTCTTATACTGGCACCCTGCGAAAGGATGGCACGAGCTATAGCAGTGCAGCTAAGCCCATCGAGGCCGGAACCTATAAAGTGACGGTGACGTGCGAGACAGCGACGCATATCTACTCTGCTACCTCTACCGACTTTACCATCGCGCCCAAGTCCATCACCGGTGCAACGGTCACGCTCGGTGAACCCTTGACCTACAGTGGCTCTGAACAGACGCAGAATGTGTCGGCGGTGAAATTGGGCGATACGACTCTCGGCACTGCGAATTATACGCTGTCCGACAATACCGTGACAAAAGCGGGCAGCTACAACTTGACCGTAACCGGTACGGGTAACTACACCGGCAGCGTACAGCAGGCGTTTACCGTTGCAAAGAAGAGCATTACGCCCAATGTTGAAGTGACAGGCACTTACACTTACACCGGCAGTGCTATCACTCCGACGGTTACCGTAAAGGTTGATACGATTGAGCTTGCAACGAGCGATTATGCCTTGGAATACAGCAACAACACCGATGCCGGTGAAGCAACGGTAACGGTCAAGGCTACGGCCAACGGCAACTACAGCTTTACCGATACGGAGAAGAAATTTACTATTGCCCAAGCGGATTACTCAGGCACAAAGACGGCGAATGCTTCTGCCAAGTATGGCGCAGCCGGTGAGCTTGACCTCAACAATGTGCTGAATCCGACCGCCGGTTGGACGTTCGGCGCGGCTAGCGTGACTAGCGGTAACGATGTCTTTGCAGCCGACAGTGTGAAGGTTGCAGACGGCAAGCTGAGCTTCCAGTTTGTCAATGACAGCAGCAAGGTCAATTCGACCGCTACGGTTAAGATTCCGGTCACCAGTACGAACTACAAAGATTTTGACCTTGAGGTCACCCTCACGGTGCTTGCCAAGACGGCGCAGACGCTGAGCGCGACACCCATCGCGATGACCTATGGCGACGCGGCGAAGAAGATCGAAGTGAGCAATGCTGTCGGCTCGCTGAGCTACGAGGTCACAGATGGCGCGGAAGTCATCTCTGTCGATACAAACGGCAACGTGACGGCAATCAAGTCCGGTACGGCGACGATCACGATCACTGCGGCGGAAACGTCTACGCACGCAAGCGGCAGTACGAGGGTCACCGTCACCATCGCCAAGCGTCCTCTGACCGTTAAGGCGGACGACAAGACCGCCTACATCGGCGACAAGCAGCCTGAGCTGACCTACACCGTCTCCGGCCTTGTCGGCAATGATACGCTGACGCCGGTGCCGACGCTCAAGCTGGTACACGACGCGAATGTCGACCCGATGAAGCAGGCCGGCACCTATGTGATCGGTTTTGAGACGGAGCCCGCGGCGAGCGCAAATTATGAGCTGAGCGCGCAAACCGGTACGCTGACCGTAAGCGCACGTCCGAGCTATGTCGGTCCCACCGGCAATGCGGTCAGCGTGGATCGCACGGAAAACGGCAAGATCAGCGTCTCGCCCTCGTATGCGGCCAAGGGCGCTACGGTGACGATCACGGTCAAGCCCGACAAGGATCAGGAGCTCAAGTCGCTCGAGGTCATCGACCAGAATGGCAACTCCCTGCCGCTGACGGATCTCGGCAACGGCAAGTTCAGCTTCGTGATGCCCGGGGGCAAGGTCACGATCAAGTCTGAATTCAGCGAAGCGAATGCGTTCGTCAATCCCTATGACGATGTGAAGCCGGGCGACTGGTATTACAGCGCCGTCGAGTATGTGACGGTGAACGGCCTGATGAACGGCACCGGCAAGGGCTTTGAGCCGAATCTTGCGACCTCCCGCGCGATGATCTGGACCATCCTCGCCCGCATGAGCGACGTGAACACCGCGTCCAGCGGCGAGTGGTATGCAGTGGCACAGCAGTGGGCCATCGCAAACGGCGTGTCCGACGGCACGATGCCGAACGGCACGATCACCCGCGAGCAGCTTGCGGCGATGCTGTACCGCTACGCTGTCAGCAAGGGTATGGTCAAGGGCCCTGCGACCGCTGATCTGAGCGTGTTTGCCGATGCGAACAGCGTCAGCAACTACGCGGTCGAGGCGATGCGGTGGGCAGTGTCCACCGGCCTGATCGGCGGCATGGACGGCAAGCTGAATCCGCAGGGCAGCGCCACCCGCGCGCAGGTTGCCACGATGCTGATGCGCTTTGCGGAACTGGCAAAATAAAAGTTCCTCAAGAGGAGAACTGAGCGCCTTTCTCGCCTCGGAATGACGAACAGACCAGCATATTACGAGACAAAGTACCGCAGGGGATTGCCCCTGCGGTACCTTTTTATAAAGATAATGTGTGCCGAATGGCGCGAGACGAAATGCCGGTACTATGCAGCGAGCATATTGTTTTCTGCTTTTTCGCGGGATAAAGTAAAAATTGAGTTGGTTTGAGCAGATGCTGTTTGAGCTTTCGAAATGAAAACGGGACGTGGGGTATGACAAAGAAAACGCGGACAAGCAATATATTTGAACAGGTCACAGAAATCTATCTGATCCTGATGGTCACGGTATTTTTGCTTTACCCTGGAAGACAAGGATTCGGCGGGATCGCGGAGGAAAAATACCGGGCGTTCTTGCTCCTCTGCGGCGGCTATGCGGCGATCATGCTGCTGTTGCTGGCGGAGACGGCAATTGTTGGCGGACTGCACAGAGATATACGTTCAGCGCTGAAGCGGACGAGCTGGACACGGCGTCTGCTGGCGATCTATCTGTTGCTAACGTGGATCTCCGCGCTGCTATCACCGTATTTTCCGGATACGGTCATTGGAGTCGGCCGCTATGAAGGAGCGCTGACGATCACGATCTATTGTGCCTGCTTTTTCTTCGTGCGCGCCTATGGAAAGGCTGACAAAGTACTGATTGCGGCAATGGCGCTATCCGTGAGCGGTTTCTGCGTGATCTGCATTATACAGCTGTATGGCGGGAATCCTTTTGGGCTTTATCCAGCCGGATATAACTACGCGGATGCCTATAAGGCTTATTCCGGAGCCTATCTTGGTACGATCGGAAATGTCGACCTTATGGCGGCGTTTCTATGCATGATGATCCCTGCGTGCTGGGCGACAATTTTGAGGAGCGGAGATCGTCAGCGCTTTTATTTGCTTGCGCCGCTGACCTTAGCGCTGTTTGTGCTCATCAAGATGGATGTTCTGGCGGGATTTGTCGGCGTATTCGGCGGGGCAGCAGTCAGCGTCGCCGTCATTGCGCCGATGGAGAAAAGATTGCAGCGCACTTTGGCAATGGCACTTCTGGCTGTTGCATTGGCAATGCTTGCGGTGGTGTACTTTGCGGACCTGGGCGGTATGTTCCACGAACTGCATGCGATTCTGCGCGGCAATGCGGAGGGTGGCTTTGGCTCAGGTCGGCTCCACATTTGGAAAGGCGTACTGCAAAGAGTGCCGGAGCATCTGCTTTTCGGCACGGGGCCTGACACGATGCTGTACAGCGATATCGAAGCGTTTTCGCGCTACGATGAAGTGCTGGGAGGCACAATCGTTGCACGGATCGACATTGCGCACAACGAGTATCTGAATATTCTGTATCATCAAGGAATTTTGGCGCTGGCAAGCTATCTTGGCGCACTGATCGCGGCGGCAAAAAAGTGGGTCTGCGGCAGCGGTCAGGATGCAGTCACCGCTGTTTTGGGAACGATGCTGTTTTGCTATTCAGTACAGGCGTTTTTTGGATTCAGTATGATCATGACGGTGCCGTATTTCTATCTGGCGCTGGCATTGCTTGATAAACGCGATACAAAAGAGGGAGAACAATAATATGTACAGTCGAAAAATACGGTTGCTCAGTCTGAATATGATCCTGGTGATGCTGCTCACGCTGATCCCTGCGCAGGCGAGGGATGAAGCGGAAATCGATAAGAATGAGAAAAAGATATACACGATTACACTTGATGGAAAAGACGGAACGCTGGGAAATGAAAATAGGATAACAGTCAACTATTCTGAGGACAACCCTCTTTCCTTGGGCAATTATAAGTTCACGAGAGCTGGATATACTCTTGTTGGCTGGACAAAAGATGAGAACAATGACGAATGGGTGGCGGACAGAAACGGTATCATTACTGTGGATCTCGGTTATGAAACGCTTTACGCTATGAGGAAGGCTGACGATTATCTTGAGGATAATGTATCGCTGGTCATTGGCGGCGAGGACAAGAGTGATCTGCTGAATAGTACAACTGAATGCAGCGGCACGGGATGGACATATCGGAGTGTCGATGATACGACGAGCGAGCTGCATTTGAGCGATGGTTATAACGGTGGAAATATTGTCTGCAAACGGGGTAATGTAAATATCGTTTTTGATGCTTCGGTCAGCACGAGCCAGATTGAAGTGAGTGGAGCATTGTCGCTTACGGCTAATAGTACCTCTGCTGCTGTTGTGTCGGAAGACAGCTGTGCGATTCGCGCTAAAAGTGTTGCCATAGCAAATACGGGTGGGATTTATAGGATCGTATCTAATACAAAGACTGCGATTGAGGCGGAGAGTTTATATCTTGCTTCCGGTAATGTGAGCATTGAGGGCAATCCTGCTGTTTCTAATAGTCTTCCAGTTACCTGCGAAGAGGGAATTGCCTATAGGAGCAATCAGAATGCCGATGGATTGATGTCGGGACTGTATAGCTATCGGAAAAACATGACGGTCACACTCAAGGGCAACGGCGGCACGCTGGATGGGATGACAGAGGAGAAAATAGTTGTCTATTCTGAGGAAGAACCGCTCAACCTGAGGAACTATCCGTTCACGCGGGATGGCTATGTCCTTGTCGGCTGGGTTTCGGATCTGAACAGTATGAAGTATGAGGCGGGTGCTGATGAAACGCTGGCGAAAACGGGCAGCTACGATACACTTTATGCCGTCTGGCTGCGGGTGCCGGAGGATGGCAACTATATCATCATTCAGGGCAGCCAATACAATGGTGCAAGCGACAGTGTCAAGACCAGCGCTGGCACGTTCAGCAGTTTTGACCTGCCGGAAGATGGAAAATTTACTCTGCCGGATCTGGCGAGCGTCAGCACAAAAAATGGAGCGGCAGTCTGGGCGGACCGGTTCACTGAAGAGGCTTACCTGAGCGGGGAAACCGCAACACTGAAACCGGGGGCTTTCCTTTCCGGCTGGTGGCACAGCAGCGACGGTACGTATGTTATCTTTGACGGTAACGGCGGCACGATGACAAATACGGTAAACGGCGTTCAGCATATCGTGACCCGCCATCTGGTGGGGCTCAGAATCGGCGGAACATATTACAGGGAAACGCGGATTGCTAAACCTGGCTATATGGTGATCAGCTATAACACTAAGGCGGACGGCTCGGGCGAGTTCTATCCGGTCAGCAGTTTCACCGTGCCCGAAAGCATGAAGGAAGCGACGGTTCTCTACGCCCAGTGGGCGCTGCTTGATCAGTTGAAAGACGGCGTGCGCCTTATCATCGACAGTGACGATATGACGGGCCTTTTTGGCAAGAATGACTGGAACTACGGCACAGGCTGGCGATTTAGAGATATCGGAGGGAGTGCGTCATCTACTTACGGCCAAATTGATATAACGAACAGCACGCGCTACAGCGGCGGCAGAATCGCCTTTGATGGAAATCTGACGCTCGGATTTGTTGACGGTGTGAGCGTTGGACAGATCGAAGCGGCAGGCAGCCTGACACTTGTGAACAATGCGTCGGTAGGTGCACAGTTTTCAGTGAAGACAAATGGTGTGGCAGCAATCCGGGCAGAGAGTGTTACTATAAAAAATTCTGCTGCGGTATATCGTATCAGTGCGGAAAACGCCGTTGCTGTAGATGCGGCAACGCTTTTCCTCGATTCTCCCAACGTGACGATCAAGGGTGATCCCGCCGTGCGCGAGGGCGCTGAGATCGATTGCATGGAAGGCATCGGCTACACGCGTTCTGCGGATAAAAAGACGCTGACGACCTATGCTGTAGAGCAGAGGGTCACACTCAACGGCAACGGCGGTAAGCTCGACGGGAAAGAAGAGATGGACGTCACCTATTCTGCGGAGAATCCGCTCAACCTGCGGGACTATCCGTTTGCGTGGAAGGGCTATGCCCTCGTCGGCTGGGCGACGGATAAGGAAGGAACAAAGCTCGTCACAGATGCAACCGGACATCTGAAGCAGCTGGACGATACAACGCTCTACGCCGTCTGGCTCAAAGTACCGGACAGCAACTATGTGATCCTTCTGGGCAGCTATGACGGCGCACATGCCACCAAGGCGGGCTTCAGCAGCATTGCCATGGCGGCGGATGGAACGGTAACGCTGCCGGAAGTGAAACAAAACAAAATGGGACTCTGGCGGAGAAGCGATACCAACGAGCCTTACTTCCCCGGTGAAACGGTCAAGGTGCCGTCGGGGACACGCTTCAACTGTGTTCTGTATTATAATGCAAATAAGATTTTGATCTTCGACGGCAACGGCGGCACGATGCGAGATACGGTGAACGGGGTTCAGTGTACCGTGACCCGCCGGATAGTGGCCACTGCGGCTGGTAAGACGTACTATAGCCGCTCGCAGTTTGTCATGGACGGCTATACGATGACAGGCTATAACACCAAGGCGGACGGTACGGGCAAGTCTTATCCGTATGATGAGTTCCTCGTGACTGAGGACATGGACAATCAGACGATCCTCTACGCTCAGTGGGAGAAGATCACACCGAGCGGAAAGTATATCACCATCGACGGAAAAATATATGATGCCATGCAGGAATGCAGGGGCAACGGCTGGAACTATAATTATCACGCCGATTCTGATGAAGGACGGCTTTGGCTGATGGATTATCACGGCGGCAGCATTGTGTCCGATCTGAGCCTTGCTGTGTTTGCTTTTGGAACGAACAACACGGTGAGCGGGAGCATCGAGAGTAAGGAAACGCTGCAAGTGAGTGTTGCCGGGCAGCGGATGAATAATGAACTGACCCCCGGTAACCTGCGCGTCCGCGCAAGCGAGGGGTACGCCCTGCGCGCAGGGAGGACGATGCGGCTGGAGGCGGCGGACGGCGAGCTGAACATTAGCGGCGGCGAGAACGGTCCGGCACTTTACACACAGGAGCTGCAGATCTCGTGCTGGGAGAATGGCTTCTTTGAAGCGACAGGCAGCCCGAACGCGCTCTCCTATGGCAAAATGATCAAGGATCGCTACCAGACCTATCTAATCCGCGGCGGCAAGGACAAGGAGAGCGCAGTGCCGATCACGGACGACACCTATGATAATAGAGCCTACATCTCCTATGAGATGCGGGAGCGTGTCCTGACGCTGCACGGCAATGGCGGTGTGACGGCTGATAATAAGGACACATTCATTGCGACCTCGAAGGCCAACGACTTCGACCTCGGCGCGTACATGAATACCTTCACGAACGGCGATAAGCGACTGCTCGGCTGGTCGAAGACGGAGAATTCCACGACGATCGACTATGCGGCGGCGAGCAGTACGGCGTATTGCTTTGAGTATAACTACGAGTTTGAGGCGGACCTCTACGCTGTGTGGGAGAGCGACGGGCAGATCGGCGTAGTGCTGAAGGACTACGGGTACTTCGACGGCGACCGCTATACCTATTCCGAGCAGTACACGGCCGTTGCCGAGGGGGAGACGTACACCCTGCCGGAATCCAGCAGGGCGGGCTATATCTTCAAAGACTGGTTGGGCAGCGACGGAACGACCTATGCCGCCGGAGATACAATCAAGATACCGACCGCGCTGAGCTTCACCGCGCAGTACGAGGTCGGAAAGCTTACCGTGGGCGGTGTGACCTATACGGCAAACCGGGTCCACGGCAGCGATGCGCTTGGCTGGATGTATTACCCGGACGGCTACAATGGGTACTATAGCGACGAGGCGCAGATGAATCTCTACAAAAACTACTCGAGCGGACCGATCACGCTGGACGGGAACCTTACTCTGGCGGTGGGGACGGACCTGACCGGCACGGATAGCCTCCCTGCGATTTCTGTGACGGGGGATATGAATATCCGCATTTGGGGCGGCGGAACGCTGACACCGCCGAAACCGACGCTGACCGGCGGCGAGAATGCACCCGCGATTAAGGCCGGCGGCACACTGCATCTGGGTGCGCCCGTCACGCTGATCGGCGGCGGGGATGCACCCGCGATGGATGTCGGCGTGCTGGATGCTGAGTGTGCTTTCCTTGCGGGAGAGTCAAAGGAGACCGCCACGCGCGTCGGCACCTACAATGACGAGCACTATGTGCGCATGGACCTCTCTGATCCGGTCACGTTCCAAGTGGGTGATGTGGCACCGGACCTGCCGGATACGGAGACGTACCGCTTCATCGGCTGGAGCGTCACGGTAGACGAGAATAACTCGCGGACGACCGTCTGGTACCTGCCGGGTGAGGAGATCACCGGCTCCGAAAAGACACTGACCGCGCGCTATGTGTCAAACGACGAGGGAATGATCTTCCTCGACGGCAACGGCGCGGTAACGGCGCACGGTGCGCGCTACAGCGACGCCATTGTCCTTCTGCCGAATCAGGCGAGCTGGCGCTACATGAACGCGGACGAGCTCAAGGCCGTGTTCCACCGCGACGGCTTTGAGTTGACGGGCTACAAGGGTCCTGACGGTACGGTTTACAATTTAACGGAACTGAACAAGCTTTCCGAACTGTTCGACGACGGACAGCTTCACATGGGCAAGACGACGATCTACACCGCTCAGTGGGAGCGCATCGGCGATAAGACGGAGGACAACTCCGCCTACTATACCAAAGCAGAGGACGGTACCGTGAAGATCGAGTCAGTCGATCAAGCCGTGCTCGGAGAGCAGCTCAAAAACAGCAGCACGGTACAGATTGACCTGTCCAAGTTGAAAGATGCTCCTCGCGACGTGATCCTGCCCGTCAGCGCCGTGAACAATGTCCTTGATTTGAAAGTGGAGGCATTGTCAATCAAGATGGCGGACGCGGTGGTCACGCTGGACAAGACTGCGATGCAGTCGGTCATCGAGATGGCGAACGGCGCTGATATTCAGCTGCATGTCAGCACCGACGACGCACTGAGTGGCAATCAAGCCGCAATCATCGGCAGCACGGTGCAGAGCAAGGCGCTCGATGTGAGCCTGACAGCAAACGGAACGGAAATTCACAATTTTGACGGCAAGGTGACCATCTCCGTCCCGTTCACATGGACGAAGCAGGGCGTGCTGCAGGCGTGGTATCTTGCCGAGAACAACACGAAAGAAGCCATTGACGTGGCGTACCGCGACGGGAACGCTGTGCTGACGCTGTCACATTTCTCGACCTATGCCGTTACGGTCACCGATGCGCCAAATGACACGATCGTGCGCGTCGGGGCGACCTCTGTTACGGTGAACGCGCCGGAGGGCGATAGCTGCGTTGCGGCGCTCTTCAGCGCGGACGGCAGGCAGCTGGCAGTCGGACAAGCGCCGGTGAACAAAGAGGGAAAAACGACCGTGACGTGGGGCGCGGTCAACAGCGCAGAGGTGCTCACGCTCAAGCTGTTCTGGCTTGACGCAAAGGGCGCGCCCACCGGCAGCGTTCTGTCGGTGCTCGTCAAGGTGTCCGCCCGATAAGGGCGGCTTGACCCAACATTCTGCGGCGGCGCTGCCGCCGGGATGATAAAAACAACAAAAAAGGAGAGAAACCAGATGAAGAAACTCATTTCGCTGCTGCTCAGCATGGCGATGGTGTTCTCCATGACCGCCGTACAGGCTCTGGCGGCGGATGAAGAGACGGCCATGTTGGCAGACACAGGCGCGGAGGGCACCGATGCGCCGGTGGCACAAACGGTCACACTGGATCTGTCAAAGGGCAGCATAGTGATTTCTAAGACAGGCTACAAGCAGGGCGGCGGGGCACAAATAAAGTTTACTGGTGCATATACGATCGAACAGAGCGACAAGTCTAACCTTACTAATACCATCAGAGTAGAGGATGGTGAATACCAAATCACCATGAAAGATGTCTCCATTGACGTTTCCCAAAAAGGAAATGTTTGTGCATTTATGATTTGGCCAGATGCGACTGTTGATCTAAAACTAGAGGGGAAAGTGACTCTGAAAAGTGGTGAATACCAAGCAGGACTTTCTGTTCCCGAAGGAGCTGCTGTGAATATCTCTGCTAAGACAGATTCTGATATTTTGACTGTAAAAGGCGGAGTTTTTGCCGCTGGTATAGGAGGAGGCTCTGATGATAATGGTGGAAATATCACGATTCTGAGTGGCACAGTGAATGCAGATAGCGAAATTGGTGGCGGTGCGGGTATCGGCGGTGGTAAAGGTGGTACAGGTACTGGCAAAAGAGAAATGATACACATCTACGGCGGCAAAGTTACGGCAAACGGCGGTAGTGGTGCAGGTATCGGCGGCGGATCAAATGCAAATGGTACTGGCCAAAACGGACAGATTATCATTGATGGTAATGCCGTTGTTAAGGCAACCGGTGCTAATGGCGCTGGAATCGGTGGTGGCTATGGCGCGAATGGTACTGGTGTGGGTGGAAAAATCACCCTGAGTGGTTTGGCAAATGTGACTGCGAACGCTGATAGCGGCGCAGGTATTGGGTCTGGTTGCGCTAATGCCCAAGGTGTTTATCTTACCGGAGAATCAGGAGAAGTACTGATCACTGAAAATGTGACGGTGGAGGCAAGCTCAAAGACGGGCGCAGGCATTGGCGGTGGCGAACCTGCGAATGAAACTAATAGAAATTCCTATGGTACAGGTACAAACGGTAAATTGACCATTAACAGAAATGCAAAAGTTACCGCAAATAGCAAGAAAGCATCTGGTATTGGTAGTGGATGGGCGGATGAATACCCGACGTATTCATATACCACCAGTGAAGATGGTGTGATCTCTATCTCTGATAGTGCAATTGTAGAAGCGACGGGTGCTATCTATGGCATTGGTGGCTATGATTGTACCGACATGAATGGATCACTCAACATCTCCGGCGGTACGGTGACCGCGCGTGCTACGAGCACGTATGATACCTACGCCTGCGGTATCGGCCGCATCTCGAAATTCAACGTCTACGGCGGCACAGTCAACGCGAGCGGTTACACGGGTATTTATCGCGCGAATGTCAACGGCGGCGTTGTCACCGCAGAGAGTGTAACGGCATCCAACGGCTTTGGCACGCTGTCCTCTGGCGATAGTGGAAACAGTTGGGTATTTAGCTCACCTGAGCAGACAAGCGCTGAAATGAGCGGCGGCGTGCTGTTCAGCGGAAGTGAGGGTAAGATCATCGGCAGTTCCTATACCTTACCCGCAGATCGCGAGATTCCTGTGGATACGGTTATGACCGTGGAAGAAGATCAGGAGTTGACCGTTCCGGTAGGCACAACTTTGAAGGTGAACGGTAAGCTGATCGTGAACGGTAAGCTAGTGGTCGTGGGAACGCTCAACACCGCCGAAACCGGCGTAATCGCGGGAAGCGGCGAAACGGAGATCACCGGTACGGTGACCGGCAAGAGACTGCCCATCACCATTCAGGCGCATGACATGAGCACGATGGAAAAGACCTTTGACGTGTCCACGCTCTTCACCATTCCGCAAACCGCCGGAGCGGCGACCTATACGGTGATGAAAGACGGAGAAACTGTCGCATTGGAAGGCACAACGCTCTCCATCCCCGATGGCGGCGTATTCACGGTCACCGTTGCCACGAAGGAGACGGAGTATTATCAGGCGGCGTCCGCCACAGCGACGCTCACCGCGACAGTGCATAACCATCAGCTGCGTGCAGTCGACGCAAAAGCGCCGGATTGCCTGAATGCAGGCAATATCGCGTATTGGGTCTGCGAAAGCGGCTGCGGAAAGTATTTTAGTGACGAAAGCGGAGAGAACGTGATTACCGCTGCGGAAACAGTCTTGCCTGCAAAGGGGCATCAGTTCGATAACGGCGTCTGCACCGCCTGCGGCGCGGAAGATCCGGCGTATGAGAAGAGTCCTGTGATCGAAGTGGGCTCCTGCAACGCGTACCCCGGCGATACGATTACGATCCCGGTCTCGCTCAAGAACAACGACGGCATCGCCTCGATCAAGTTTACCGTCTCCTATGACGCAAACTGCTTGGAGTATCAGGGGGCGTCCTTTACCGAGGCGCTTAAAGGGATAGAAAATAGCATCTGCGTTATTACTCCGACGGCTGACGGCAAAGTTACCATGAGTTGGGTCATAGGAGCGTCGGGGGAGTATACTGGGAGCGAGACCATTGCCAATCTGAAATTCAAGGTAAAAGAGGTTTTGGAGAATACCTCCGCACAGGTTTCGCTCACTTATGCTGCTGACAGCACCTTTAATAATGGCTTGGTCGATAAAGAGTTCCTCATCAAAAACGGAACGGTTCAAATCGGCCAGTACCGCCCCGGCGATATCAACGGAGACGGCACTGTCAAAGTAAACGACGCGCTGCTGCTGCTAAACTATGTCTGCGACCTTAGAAAAGATGAGGTCAAGGGCAACCCTGACGTCAATGGCGACGGCGCGGTGAACAACAAGGACGTCGTCATTCTGCTGCGCTATATTGCAAAGTTTGAGGGCATTACGCTGTACTGAGAGGATTGGCGCGTATGAAAAAAACACTGGTGCTGCTGTGCGCGCTGCTGTTGGCGGCCGCGGCGGCGATCCTGCCCGCGCGGGCGGCGGACACCGCGATGCAGATCAAAATAGCGGATCAGCGCTGTGCGGCGGGAAGCTCGGTCGATGTCGCCGTCACGCTTGAGAACAATCCCGGCATCGCCTCGCTCAAGCTGATCGTCTTTTACGAGGAAGATTGCCTGACGTATGAAAGCGCGGCATTCTGCGGCGATTTTGCGAAAAAAGCGGGCGTGTCCCTTGCCCAAAAGACCACGGTGAAGGGAAAATCCTGCGTTATTTTGAACTGGGTCTGCACAAGCGAGGAAGTCGCGGACAGTGCATTTGCGACGCTCCGCTTCAAGGCCAAGGATCGCCCAACAAAGGAAGAGGCAACGCTGACGCTGCAAACAGATGCGGACAACGTTTTCGATGCGGAACTGAAAAATGTCCCGTATACGCTTTCCAACGGGAAGATCACCCTGATCAGCGCGGCGATCGGGGTCGAAACGACGGAGCAAGCGGACGGGCTGCGCTTTCAGATCAAGAATCTCGGCTTGCCTGAGGAGCAGAGGGTGCGGGTCGTGATCGCGTTTGCCGACGAAAAAGGCCGGCAGTGCGGATTTGCCGTTTCGGAGTCCGTTGCTGCAAAGAGCTTAGACACGCTGCAGCTGATTGGCGCAAATCGGAAGGCTGATGATGCATGGAAGCTCTTTGTTCTCAATGCAGACTCACTTGCGCCTTTGTGTGAATCGATCAGCAGCTCGTGATCGGATTATAGCTAAAGCAATGTGAACGTAAGTATAAATCAATCCTAGTATAAAAGGCCGCCATCTCAAAAAGTAGTTGCTTACTGAGATGGCGGCCTTTTAATAAGCGTTCTTCCGTATGTCAGCCGCAGAAAAGCGTAAGCGGCAACAAAAACGACGCTGATTGTGGCTATTATGCACAACTGAATGTGCCTGATTTGGCTATGAAACTAAAAGATATGACAGACTGGAAAAAAGTTTGGAAATACGCTTGACATTTCCTGGGATGCGTGTATAATAACGT
>UMGK01052384.1_pt1 | contig 18499 bp, 15 predicted proteins | sample 1965251 | NCBI WGS metagenome assembly UMGK01 (sample SAMEA4836070, study PRJEB28245) | human gut metagenome | biome: gut microbiome; material: fecal sample | place: Denmark | collected 2008 | reverse complement strand
CAATGCGCTCCAGCCCGGTAATGCGGTTATGCACGTAGTAAATTCTGCCGCCGCGCCGCAGTTCACGCTCCAGCGCTTCTTTAATCATGCCGCTGTCATATTCGGCAACATAAGTTTCTACCGGCAGGCGGTCCTCCGGCGGCGATTCAATTACGCTCATATCGCGCCCGTTAACAAGCGCCAGATGCAAAGTGCGCGGAATAGGCGTTGCCGACAGGCATAATACATCAATGCCTGTTTTCCATTTTTTTATTTTTTCTTTCTGCGCCACACCGAAGCGCTGTTCTTCATCTATAATTAAAAGCCCTAAATCGCGGAATACCACATCAGATTGCAGCAGGCGGTGCGTACCTATCAAAACATCAACATTACCTGCTTCCAGAGCGCTTAATATACGCTTCTGCTCTTTCGTGCTTGTAAAGCGGCTAATGGTTTCAACCCTGATGCCAAAAGGCTCCATTCTGTCGCGCACTGTCATATAATGCTGCTGAGCAAGCACCGTAGTAGGCACCAGCAAGGCAACCTGCTTGCTGTCCATTACCGCTTTAAACGCAGCACGTATGGCAACTTCCGTTTTTCCGTAACCAACGTCGCCGCATAAAAGCCTGTCCATCGGCACCGGCTTTTCCATATCGGCTTTAATTTCGGCAATTGCCTTTAACTGGTCCGGCGTTTCCTCGTATGGAAACTTTTCTTCAAATTCTTTCTGCCATTCGGTATCCGGCGAAAAAGCATGCCCCGGCACAATTTTACGCTGAGCGTACAAGCGCAAAAGTTCTTCTGCCAGAATTGTAATGGCTGCCTGCGCTCTTTTCTGCGTACGGCTCCAGTCGCTGCCGCCCATTTTGCTTAAACGCGGCGCCTGTCCTTCGTTGCCTATGTATTTATGCAGCATGCTTACCTGCTCAACAGGCACATACAGCTTGTCATCGCCCGCATACTGCAAAAGCAGGTAGTCGCGGTGGCGTCCGTCAACCTCAACATTTTCCACGCCAATATAACGCCCAATGCCGTGTACGGAATGGACAACATAATCGCCGGCCTTAATTTCCGAAAAATACTGCAGCTGCGCGCCTTTATTTTTGCTGTGCAGACGGCGCCGTTTCTGCATGCCGAAAATATCGCTTTCGGTAATTAACAGCCAGTTTTCATTCCAGAACCTGAAACCGGCCGTAAGCTCGCCGCTGATTACGCTTACCCTTCCGGGGCTGAGAAACGGCTCGGCATCAACATATCCGGCTGCAATGCCTTTGCCCGTTAAAGTATCGGCAAGCCCGCGCGCCTTTATGCTGCTGCTCATCATAATAACCGGCACTATGCCGTCGTTTAGCCAGCCGCGCAAATCGCCTGCCAAAAGCTCTGTATTGCGGTTATACGGCGCAACCGTGCGCACCGGCATATTAATCTGCGTAAAAGCGTCAAAATAATTATGCTGCAAAGCCGCAAGCGCTACTGCTTTAGCATTGCCGCAGGCTTCCGTCAGCTCCTGTACCGTCCATAATTCGTCGGCATAAGCCTTATTTTCGTTATAAATTTTTTCCGCCAAATCCCATAAGCGTGATGGTTCATCCACAAAAAGCATGGTTTTGGCACTTACATAATCAAAAACAGAGGCATTAAAACTTTCCTGTTCAGGCTCCTGCAAAGGTACAATTTTAATTTTCCCGAGATTTTCCACACTGCGCTGGTTTTCCAGGCTGAAACTGCGTATAGCGTCAACGGTATCGTCAAACCATTCTACGCGCAGGGGCAGTTTGCTGTTAATGGGAAAAATATCGAGAATATCGCCGCGCACGCAAAACTGGCCGATTGCATCTACCTGCTGCGTGCGTTCATAGCCAAATTCGGTGAATTTTGCAATAAGTTCCTGCTGGTCGGTTATGCTGCCGCAGTTAATTTCTATGCCTTCCTGTGCCGCAGTTTTATCCGGCAGCTTCTGTAAAAGCGCTTCGGCGGTTACAAATACTATGCCGCGTTCCTCTCCGCGCAGAAAACGCAGGGCAGCAACACGCTCCGCCTGTACCTCGCGGCTTTTGGCATCGGCCTGCACACGCGGCAAATCGGCAGGATACAGTTCATACATCGGCAGTTCCGGATAAAACCAGTTTAAACTGCGGCGGTATTCGCGTATTTCATCGCGCCCGCTTAAAAGAAACGCCAAAGAGCCCTGTCCCGCAAAAATGCTGTCCAGAGCTGCAATAATAACCGTTTTTACCGGGCCGCTTACGCCATTAAGGCTTACGCCGCCTTTTTTTAATGCTTCTGCTGTGCGCCGCACTTCATTTATGGCGGCAACATTATCAAGCAATAAATTTTTCATAACCAATCCTGTAAAATATTAAAATGAAACAGGGTTTCAGCGTTGAAGCCAAAACCCTGCCCATAAACCGAAATTAAAGTTTAACTGCAAAATCTTTGCGGTCAAAGCTGTGTACAGCGTCTACAAAACGTACCGTACCGGTTTTGTAGCGCATGGAAACGGTATGAGTACGCACGCCGCCGCCAAAATAACGCAGTCCGTTCAAAAGCTGGCATTCGGTAATGGCAGTTGCGGTAAACATGCAGTCATCACCTTTTACCATATCGTCAAGGGTTAAAACTTTATTTACATCGCCAATGCCCATATCAAGGCAGCGTTTTACCTGTGCTTCGTCTTCCGGGCATAAACGCGCCTGCATATCGCCGCCAAGGCATTTAATTGCTGCTGCTGCAAGCACGCCTTCCGGTGCGCCGCCGCGGCCGATATACATATGAACGCCGGTGCCTTCAATGCCGGCATTAACAATCGGGTTTACATCGCCGTCGGTAATAAGGTGAATACGTGCACCTGCGCTGCGGATTTCATCCATCAAACCGTAATGGCGTTCACGGTCGAGCAGTACAACAGTTAAATCGCCAACTTTTCTGTCCAGTGCTTTGGCCACACGTTCCAGGTTTTCCTTAACCGGAGCGTTGATGTCGATGCAGCCTTTGGCACGTGGGCCAACAGCGATTTTATCCATATACATGTCAGGAGCGTGAAGCAGGCATCCTTTTGGAGCAATGGCAATTACGGCAATGGCACCCGGCTGCCCTTTGGCAACAAGGTTTGTACCTTCAACAGGGTCAACGGCAATATCAACTTCCGGACCGCCCGCACCTACATGTTCACCAATGTAAAGCATCGGTGCTTCGTCCATTTCACCTTCACCAATTACAACCGTACCGCTGATATTAACCGTATCAAACATTTTTCTCATAGCGTCAACGGCAAGCTGGTCAGCACCGTTTTTGTCGCCGCGGCCAACACTGCGTCCGCAGGCAATGGCAGCTGCTTCCGTTACACGAACGAACTCCATGGATAATTCTCTGTTCATTCCTACCCCAACTCCTTTATTTTAATAATCACTTCATAACAATTATGCCACGTTAACGAAGTTTCTGCAAGAAAAACTATTTTTTATATGTTAAGAAAATTTAAGCATCAGCAATTTAAACAAAAATTGGAAGGGCAGCACCAGTGCCGTGTAGATAAGCAAAAAGCTGAAAAGCACCGTAGCCAGCGCACGCTTGAAGTCAATAAGGTATACCGACTGCAAAGAACGCACCAAAAGATATACCATCCACAGCAGCCCTGCCAGAATTGCCGCCGCCAGTACCAGAATGCCAGTAAATGACAATTTCGTGCTTAAAAGCGCTACCGGCGTCAGCATTAAAAACGGCAGCGTTGTGTAGCCCAAAAGGCAAATCAGCCCGACGGCATCTCCGGCCAGCGCGCCCATAGTACACAAAATACCGTGCAGCAAAAAGCCGTACATTAAAAGGCATACGCCCGTTATAACCAGTACAACGGCAATAATGCCAAAACGTACCGATAACGGCTGTTCCAGAAAAAGCTGATTTGTAATTACGCCGCAGAACAAACCGACGCTCATGGTAAAATACCACAGGCTGCGCCACAGGCATTTTTCCTTAACCAGCATTTCCATACCATCCCTGGTAGAAAACAATACATCAAAAGTTTTGCGCCTCATAAGGCATCACCTCTCAGCCTTGGGGACGGGTGCTGTTTTAATATCTGCCGCTGCGCCGTTCAAAGCATTTTCAAGCTGAGATAAAATCAGTTCGCTCAAACGTGCTTCAAACAAAATCTGCCACGGTTTTGCCGTTTGTTTTTCTTTAATTTCGGGTATGCCGTTTACGCCTATTAATTTACCGGCAGCTTCCAGAGCATCATAATAATTGCCTATTTCATCAACAAGGCCCAGCTGCTGCGCCTGCTTGCCGGTATAAACCCTGCCGTCTGCCAGAGCACGCACAGCGGCAGTATCCATTTTGCGGCCGTTAGCCACAACGGCAATAAATTCATCATACAGCTGATTTACTATTCCCTGTAAAATTTCGCGTTCTTCCGCAGTCATTTCTCTGTCGGGAGATAAAATGTCTTTATGCGGGCCGCTTTTGATTTTGCCGGTATAAACACCGATTTTTTTATACAAATCTTCAACGTTCATATAAGGCATATACACGCCAATGCTGCCGGTAAGTGTAGAAGAATTGGCATAAATAACGTCGCTGTAAGAAGCAAGCCAATATGCCGCAGAAGCAGCCTGATCGCCCATGGAAGTTACTATCGGCTTTTTGGTGGTTTCTTTAAAGCGTTCCAGCTCGCGCCCAACTTCTTCCGCAGCAGTTACGCTGCCGCCCGGCGAATTTATATGCAGCACCAGCGCCTTAACACTGCTGTCTGCCGCAGCTTCACGGATTTCTTTCATCAGCTGGCCGCTGGTTGCAGCCTGCGTGCCGCCGAGCAGAGTCTGTTCAACGGAAGCCCCGTCAACAATCGGGCCGCTGATATTAATAACGGCAACCCTGTCACCGACAGCTACTTTAGGCTCATTATTGTTGTTGCCGCCCAGCAGTGAAACAACAAACGACAAAACGGCAATCAGCAAAACAGCGCTTATAAAAATTTTTTTCAGCATATTTTCATCTCCTTATACGCAAAAAGCAGACCGTTAAACAGTCTGCTTTTTGGTTAATTTACCGGCTTTATTTTTGTTCCCTCAAAGCAGCGGCAATAAAATCTCTAAACAACGGATGCGGATGCGTCGGGCGGGATTTAAATTCCGGATGGAACTGAGCGCCCAGGAACCACGGATGAACCGTTTCCGGCAGTTCAACAATTTCTACAAGGCGGCCGTTAGGCAAAGTACCGCCAATACGCATGCCGCCTTCCACAATTTTTTCTCTCAGGAAGTTATTTACTTCGTAGCGGTGACGGTGGCGTTCATAAATAAGCTCTTCGCCGTAAGCCTTCTGGGTAAGAGTACCGGCATAAACTTTGCAGGGATAAAGGCCAAGGCGCATGGTGCCGCCTTTTTCTTCAACATCAACCTGGTCAGGCATCAGGTCAATAACAGGGAATTTCGTTTCGGCATCAAATTCGCTGCTGTTGGCTCCTTCCATGCCGCAAACATTGCGTGCATATTCAATTACGGCGCACTGCATGCCAAGGCAGATGCCGAAGAACGGTATCTTGTTTTCCCTTGCATAACGCACAGCCATAATTTTGCCTTCAATGCCGCGGTTGCCGAAGCCGCCCGGAACGAGAATGCCGTCTACATCATGCAGCATTTCGTCAACATTGTTGTCTTCTTCCATTTTTTCGGAATTTACCCATTTAATTTCAATTTCGCTTTCATTGGCAACGGCAGCGTGTTTCAAAGCTTCTGCAATGCTGATATATGCGTCGTGCAGTTCAACGTACTTGCCTACAACAGCAATGGTTACTTTGCGGTCATAATGTTTCAGGATACGCGCAACCATTTTATGCCATTCTTCCATATCTTTCGGCTTGTCTTCCATGTCCAGTTTTTTCAGTACAACAGTGTCAAGCCCCTGTTCTTCCATCAGCATCGGCACTTCATAAATGCTTTCTGCCGTAAGGTTTTGAATAACTGCTTCCGGGTCAACGTCGCAGAACATGGCCATTTTTTCGCACATATCTTTGGAAATCGGCCTTTCGCTGCGGCAAACAAGAATATCCGGCGAAATGCCGATGCTGCGCAGTTCTTTAACGCTGTGCTGGGTCGGTTTGGTTTTAAGTTCACCGGCAGCGGCAATATAAGGAACCAGAGTTACATGGATATACAAAACATCGTTTTTGCCGACTTCTTTTTTCACCTGGCGGATTGCTTCGAGGAACGGCAGGCTTTCAATATCGCCGACAGTACCGCCGATTTCGGTAATTACAAAATCAGCATTGTCATCACGCCCAACGCGGTAAACACGTTCTTTAATTTCGTTGGTAATGTGCGGAATTACCTGTACGGTACGGCCCAGATAATCGCCGCGGCGTTCTTTATTGATAACGGAAAGATAAATTTTGCCGGCAGTTACGTTAGAACTTTTGGACAGGTTAATGTCGATAAAGCGTTCATAGTGCCCTAAATCAAGGTCTGTTTCGGCACCGTCATCGGTTACAAAAACCTCACCGTGCTGATAAGGGCTCATGGTGCCTGGGTCAACGTTGATGTAAGGGTCAAACTTTTGGATGGTAACTTTATAACCGCGGCTTTTCAACAGTCTGCCGAGCGAAGCTGCCGTAATTCCTTTGCCAAGAGAGGAAACAACACCGCCGGTTACAAAAATATACTTAGTCATAATTATCCTCCAATCAGTAATTTATTTTAACTGCATTACATTCTTTCCGGTGCGGATACGCCTAAAATGTTCAGCGCATGGCGCAATACATGCTGAGTTGCTTTAACAAGTTTAATGCGTGCCTGCTGCACTCCCGGTTCTACGCCAAGGATGCGGCACTGGTTATAGAAGGAATGGAACAAGCCTGCCAGTTCATGCACATAATGGGCAACGCGGTGTACCGCGCGCTCTTTGGCTGCCGAGGCAATAAGTTCCGGATATTCGCCCAGTTTTTTAATCAGTTCAATTTCTGCCGGGTCGGTCAGCAAAGTATAATCTGCTTCGGCCGCTTCTTCAATGCCGGCCTCCTTAAGCTGGCGGAAAATGCTGCAAATACGCGCATGTGCGTACTGAATATAGTAAACAGGATTTTCGTTGGATTTTTCCGTAGCAAGCGTCAGGTCAAAATCCAGCTGGCTGTCAATGCTGCGCATTACAAAGAAGAATCTTGCTGCATCGGTACCAACTTCTTCAATCAGTTCATTTAAGGTAACGCTCTGGCCGGTACGTTTCGACATTTTTACAAGTTCGCCGTTGCGGTACAGGCGTACCATCTGCAAAATCAAAACTTCAAGCTGTTCTGGGTTATAGCCAAGCGCGCCGACAGCAGCTTTCATGCGGGCAATGTAACCATGGTGGTCAGCACCCCACAGGTTAATAACACGTTCAAAGCCGCGTTCGAATTTATTGCGGTGGTAGGCAATATCTGCTGCAAAATAAGTGGGCACGCCATTGTCACGGATAACAACGCGGTCCTTATCATCGCCGTATTCGGTAGCTTTCAGCCACAGCGCGCCGTCTTTTTCATACATATAGCCGCGTTCGGTAAGGTAATCGCAGGCTTCCTTAATTTTGTTGCCGTCGTGCAGGGTCTGCTCGCTGAACCATACATCATAAGTAACATTAAACGCTTCCAAATCTTCTTTCAGCGCTGCAAGTTTTTCTTTTAAAGCAATAGTACGGAATTCTTCGATGCGCTGTTCTTCTTCCATTTTTAAAAACTTGTCGCCGTAAATACGTTTAATGCGTTCTGCCGTATCTATAATGTCATGACCGTGATAGCCGTTTTCCGGAAATTCCACATCGATACCAAAAGCTTCAAGATAACGGGCATTAACGGATGCTGCCAGATTGTTAATCTGGTTTCCGGCGTCATTAATGTAATATTCGCGGGTAACATTGTAGCCGGCCGCTTTCATTAAATTTGCAAGCGAGCTGCCAACTGCTGCTCCGCGCCCATGGCCTACATGCAGCGGGCCGGTAGGATTGGCGCTTACATATTCAATCTGAATTTTTTCATCTGTCGGCGCTTTTAAATTGCCGTAATTTTCACCGGCTTTTACAATGTTTGCAAATAAATCGCTCAGCCAGTTATTTTTCAAGTAAAAATTAATAAATCCCGGGCCTGCAATTTCTGCTTTTTCAACATAAGCGCAATCTAAATTATCTATTACAGCCTGTGCTATAATTCTCGGGCTGCATTTTAAACTTCTTGCGGACTGCATGGCAAAATTAGTTGCAAAATCGCCGAATTCTTTTTGAGGCGGTACTTCCAAAAGTACGTCAGGCAGCTCGCCTTCTTTTACAACTCCCTTTTCAATAGCGCTTAACGCCGCTTTTTTTATGGCATCTGCCAAAATTTCCTTAATGTCCATGCGCATCCTCCTCAATAGTTATCTTTATTTTCATTTCGCTCTGTTCCTGCCCGGCAATTTCCAGCATATATTCAAGTTCAATGTTCCAAATACCGTCACGGCAGTAAACATACAAATATTCTGTGTTTGTTTTTAAACCGAATGTTATGTACGGAGTTTTATAAACGCTTATACACTCCAGCCCCTGGGCAAATTCCTGGCGCGATTCCACCGTGCCGCTGCGGATAATTACCACATTATCATAATTCCATTTTATAGTGGTTTTTGTACCCTGCATGCCAACGGCTTCGGTTTCATCATAAAAAACGTAAAACTTTCCGTTTTTTTCTGCCATCCGCCCAAAGGAAACCGTTTCTATGGCAGCTTTTTCGTTATTGTTTTTTTCATAACTTTTAACATGAATTCTGACTTTTTTCATTTCCATAAAAAGCACTCCAAAAATGACCGGAGCCTGCTTCACTTTCAGGTATCTTCACTACTGCAAAACGAAGCAAGCTCTGCAAAAATTTATCACGGTCCAAAAACTGCCAAAACTTCTTAAATATTATATCTCACCGTCACGGTACAGTCAACCGCATATAATTTTACAATCAACGATTTTGCTTGCTTTAATGCAATAAAGAAGTGTATAATTAATATATTATTTACATAAACCATACATGGGGAGGAATTTTAATGCAACAGGATTTAGGCAGTATTCTGGCCTATGCACTTTATTTTATTGTGCTTTTTGCCATCGGGCTTTACCATATGAAGGATACAGGCGATATGCAGAGCTATATGCTCGGCGGGCGTAAAATCGGCCCGTGGGTTTCGGCAATGAGCGCGGAAGCCTCGGATATGAGCGGCTGGATGCTGATGGGCCTGCCGGGTTATGCTTATGTTGCAGGCGTAAGCGCTTTCTGGATTGCTGTCGGGCTTGCGCTCGGCACATGGCTGAACTGGCGTTTTGTTGCGCAGCGCCTGCGTATTTACACCAAAATCGCCAACGATTCCATTACGCTGCCGGACTTTTTTGAAAACCGTTTTAATGATACCAGCAAAATTCTGCGTATTGTATCTGCCGTTTTCATTTTTATTTTCTTTTTAATTTATACCGCGTCCGGTTTCGTTGCGGGCGGCCGCCTTTTCACCACTGTTTTTGATATTTCCTACGTTTCTTCGCTGCTTATTACAGCGGGCATTGTAATTTTCTACACCTTTACCGGCGGTTACCTTGCGGTTTGCCGCACCGACTTTTTCCAGGGTACGCTGATGTTTTTTGCAATTATAGTAGTGCCTGTTACAGGTATCATGGTTGCCGGCGGTCCAGCCGAAACAATCAGTTCCCTGCATGCATTAAACCCCAACTATTTTAATATGTTTACCGATGCTACCGGCCTTACGCTCAGCTTTACCGCCATTGCTTCACTTATCGGCTGGGGCCTTGGCTACTTCGGTCAGCCGCATATTCTCGTACGTTTTATGAGCATTACCTCTGCTAAAGAAATTCCGCAGGCAACGCGCATTGCCATGGTTTGGGTAATTTTCTCCCTGTTCTTTGCCGTTGCTTCCGGTCTAGTTGGCCGCGTTGTTTTAGGCGATGCACTTACCGGCGTTAACGCCGAAACCGTATTCATGGTTCTTAACGAACAGTTTTTCAACTCCTTTATGGCCGCAATCATTATATCGGCCATTTTAGGCGCAATTATGAGTACGTCTTCCGGCCAGCTTCTGGTTACGGCATCTGCAATTTCCACTGACTTTTATCAGGCACTGCTGCGCAAAAACGCCAGCCAGAAAGAACTGGTGCTTGTCAGCAGAATCGCCGTTATTCTTGTTTCGGCCTGCTCTCTGGCACTGGCCTATAACCCTAACAACTATATACTTGACCTTGTTGCATACGCCTGGGCAGGGTTCGGCGCTTCCTTCGGCCCGCTGATGCTGTTCAGCCTGTTCTGGAAACGCACCACGCTTAAAGGCGCGGTTGCCGGCGTATTCTTTGGCGGCAGCACCGTACTTTTATGGAAGGAATGTTTTGCCTATACCGGGCTGTACGAAATTATCCCGGGCTTTGCGGTTTCCTGCCTGGCAATCTTTATTGTAAGCCTGCTTGATAAACAGCCTTCGGCTTCCATTATTAAAGATTTTGAAGCAACAGAACAGCATATCAACGATTTATAATTAAAAATTAATGAAGCCTGTACATAAAAAAATGTACAGGCTTTTTCTTTTGCCAATTTTATAAGCTCATTCCAAGTTCAAACGCTTTCTGCGGATATTCTGTTTTGGCTATAGCTTCGCGTGTCGGGTAGCCCGGAGCAAGCACTCTGCCTCTGTCCTGCCAGTGCATATACCCTGCCAGCGAATCATAATGGTCAACAAGCGCATCGAAAGTCCAGCCGGCACTGTCCCATGCGGTAGCCATTAAAATGCTCTTTTTACCGTCAAAGCTGCGCAGCCTGCCGTGCATACGGTCGATGACAGTTTTCAGCTGCGCCGACATATCATAGTAATACATCGGCGTTACAAGCACAATCATATCCGAATCCAAGAGTTCAGGCATCAGTTCACGTTCGATATCATCTTTAAATACGCAAGGCCCGTTCATGCCGCAGGCATTGCAGCCGGTGCAGGCGTGAATATTTTTAAAAATTCTCTGCGGTTCATAAGTCCCCCTCCTGTTCTGAATATCTTTACTATCATTATATTAAAGTCGGTTTTGTGCATCTAATGCTTATTTTTTCTGTTCAGCCATGCCTTTAGGTAATAAAAAATCCTGCGGCTGCCAAACATCTAACCACAGGATTTTATCATGCCTTATCCGTATATAGTTCATAAAATTTAAGCATTGGCATTTTTGCCGCTGCTGTTTTACAATTTTAAACAGAGGTTTTAAGTTAAAATATTTTTTGTATTAAAAACATATAGGCTACCGTTCCGCCAACAATGCTTATAAGCATGCTGCGGCGCCAAAAATGCAGTGCTAACGTAATTGCTGCGCAAATAAATTCCGGCAGGCCGTGCCAGGCATTAAACGGAGCGTCTTTTAAGCTGTAAACCACAAGCATGCCCGTAACGGCAAACGGCAAAACCTTGCCTAAATAATTAACAAAATCAGGTATCGGCCGCCCGCCGCCAAAAATAATAAAGGGCAAAAAGCGGGTCAGTACGGTTGCCAAAATAATAGCGGCAATCATTATTATGCTCTGCCCAACAGACATTGTCATCACTGTGCCCTCCTTTTAATAACGGCAAAAACAAGCAGCATCATAAGCATGGCTGGTATCATAAAATTTTCCGTACCAAAAACAAACAGGCTCAACACCGAAGCGGCAAGGCCTGTTAACGCAGCACCGTGCGCGTCTGCATTAAGCCACTGTTCGGCAAAAATAACCAAAAACAACGCCGGCAGCACAAACTCGATGCCTTCGGACGGAAAATTAATGGCGCTGCCTACAACGGCGCCCAGGGTTGCTCCCGCAACCCAGTAAAAATGGTTCAGCATCGTTACAAAAAGCATAAACCATGAACGGTCAACGCCGTCGGGCACTTTGGTCATGCTGTTTATGGCAAAGCTTTCATCACACATGCCAAAAATAAGATACAGCTTTTTCCACCCCGGCACATTATATGGCTTGAGCATGGAAACGGCATAAAACAAATGCCTTGCATTAAGCATAAACGCTGCCAAAAAAGCACTTACCGGTTCAAAACTGCCAAGCAGCATCGTTACCGAAACGAACTCTACGGAGCCTGAAAAAATAAGCAGGCTCATAAAAAACGGATATAACGGTGAAAAGCCCTTGCTCACCATTAAAAAGCCGTACGATGCCCCTAAAAAAATAAAACTTGCACCAATCGGCACAGTATATGGAAAAGCTGTTTTAAATGCTTTTATCTTAACGCTGTCCAAAGTAACACTCCCATAAAATTGCATATTTCAGCAAAAACTGCCGTTTAACCGGCGTTAAAAATGTTATAATATTTTTAAGAAAAGGTTTATTTATAATAAAGCCGTTATGTTATTATTCTAATCAACCTGCAGTTTTGTGTCAAGTATAAATAACAATAGTTCGTTTTATCTTACGGTTGTAAACAATGATAAATTTACAAATACTGTAAAATTAATAAGGAGGTTTTTACCATGACTACCACAAAACCTGTTCCCGGCACCGGCGGCGACCATTACATTCCTTACTCCGAACGCAGCGGCGCTGAATCCGTTGTTTATTTTACCAGAGATTTATCCGCCGAAGGCCTGCTGAAAATTTTTAAACGCATCAGCGCAAATCTTACCGGTAAAACTGCAATTAAGCTGCATACCGGCGAACCGCACGGGCCTAACATCATTCCGCGCCCATGGGTTAAAAACTTAATTGAAAAGGCTTTGCCTGAAGCCGCAATAGTTGAAACCAATGCTTATTATGCAGGCGGGCGTGATACCACCGAAAAACACCGCAGCACCATTGCCCTTAACGGCTGGAATTTTTGCCCGGTTGATATTATGGACGAAAACGGCACCGCAGTTTTACCTGTTAAAAACGGCAAATGGTTTACCGAAATGCATGTCGGCAAAAACTTGCTGAATTACGATTCACTGTTTGTTTTAACCCATTTTAAAGGGCATGTTCAGGGCGGTTTTGGCGGCAGCGATAAAAATATCGGCATTGGCTGCGCCGACGGACGTATCGGCAAAGCCATGATTCATACCACACCTGGTTCCACCAACCAATGGGATATTGCCAAAGAAGAATTTATGGAAAGAATGACGGAATCCTCCAAAGCCGTAGTTGACTATTTCGGCAAAAATATTGCTTTCGTTAATGTAATGCGCAATATGTCTGTTTCGTGCGATTGTGAAGGAACAGCTGCTGAACCCGTTGTAACGCCTAATGTCGGCATACTCGCCTCGCTTGATATTTTAGCCATTGACCAGGCAAGCGTAGACCTTATTTATGCCATGAAAGAAAGTGACCGCAAAGCGCTGGTAACGCGTATGGAAACGCGCCACGGCCTGCGTCAGCTTACTTATATGAAAGAACTTGGCATGGGCAACGATAAGTATAAACTGATTGACATTGACAACGGCGACAAAGAAATTACACTTGAAGAAGCCGTAAAAGATGTTGTGCCTTTTAAAGCCGAATAATTAAAGTGATTGACTCGAAATCAAACGTACAAACCCCTTCAAAAAATTTTGAAGGGGTTTTGCTTGCTTAAAGCGCTGTTTAACTTGTTATAATTTAGTAAATAAAGATTTATTAAATTAAGCAGCAGTTGAAAGGATGAAGAAAATGGAAAAATATCAGTTTGGTTTTGGCTGCATGCGCCTTCCGCTTTTAAATGCAGATGACGTTACTTCTTTTGATTTTGCAAAAACAGAACAGCTTTTCGACGCATATTTAAATTTTGGTTTTACCTATTTCGATACCGCCTATACCTATCACGGTTACCAGTGCGAAAAAGCCGTCCGCAAAGCGCTGGTTGAGCGGCATCCGCGCAGTGCCTTTGAACTTGCCACAAAAATGCCGCTGCGTGATTTTAAAGATTCGGCTGATTTGGAAACAATTTTTAACGAACAACGTACAAACTGCGGCGTTGATTACTTTGATTACTACCTTTTGCATAACATGGGTACTAATGTATATGAAAAATGCCGCAAATACGGAGCGTTTGATTTTATTGCCGCCAAAAAAGCGGAAGGAAAAATAAAACACGCCGGCATGTCCTTCCATGATACGCCGGAACTTTTTGACGAAATCCTCTCGCAGTATGCCGACAAGCTGGATTTTGTACAGCTGCAGATTAACTATCTTGACTGGGAACAGCCCAATGTACAGTCGCGCCGCTGCCTTGAAGTTGCCAACAAATACCATAAGCCTGTTTTTGTTATGGAACCCTGCAAAGGAGGCACATTAACCAACCTTCCGGAAGAAGCGCTGCAAATTTTAAAAGATTATAATCCGCAGGCAACACCTGCTTCACTGGCCTTCCGTTTTGCCGCCAGCCAGCCCGGCGTAGTGCGCGTACTTTCCGGCATGAACAGCATGGAGCAGGTTAAAGAAAACACCGCACTTTTTAAAAATTTTAAACCCATTACGGAAGAAGAACTAAAGCTTATTGCCCAAATACGCGAAGTTATTGAGCGCAATACGCCTATCCCCTGCACCGGCTGCGCTTACTGCACGCACGGCTGCCCTAAAAACATTGCCATTCCGCAGTATTTTGCGCTTTATAACAGCATTGCCACGCTCACCGGCAGTTTTTCAAGCCACGGCGGTTACTACAACAACATCAGTTTAAAATACGGCAAAGCAAGCGACTGTATAGGCTGCAAACAGTGTGAACGCGCCTGCCCCCAACACCTGCCCATCACAAAATACCTCAAAGACGTTGCCGCCAAATTTGAAAACAACAATGCTTACCCGCAAAGAAAATAAAAATATATTAATCTTTAAGGCACAGCTTTAAAAGCTGTGCCGTTCATTTTTTTCTAACCATCGCAAATTCTTATGTTTACATTATTTTTTAGAATATCCAATAATATACAATAAAAAATATTACTAAAAATAAAAATGTTAATAGAATTTAAAAAAAATCTTTTCCTTTTTTTAATTTTAAATCTTCAAAATATAATGTCCCTACAATAATTATTAATAAGCATGGAATAATAACATTTGTGATAAATACATTTTTTAAAATTTTTAATGTATAAAAATCTATACCATTATCAATAATAAACTCTTTGCTTAATCCATATTTATCATAATTACCTTAAAATACAAAGCTTTAAAGCAGCCTTTTATTCATCAAAATAATATCCGTTTAATTCCCAAATATTACCTTCAAGTTTTTTTAAATGTAGATTGATTGTATATTCTCCAAAATCTTTCTTTAATTCAATATCATCATTTTTAACAAATTGCCATTGTTTTACTTCTGCCTGCTTTTCATAATAATCTTCTATTGTTTTTACATCGTTACCATAATCAAATTTTAACATCAAATTTGTATGTTCTAAATCATTCTGCCTTTTTTTATTAATTTCAAATTCGACAGCTTTATCTGGCTGTAAAATTTCAAACTCTTTCATAGATGTTAAAATTCTGCCGGTTACTATTTTATTTTCATGTTTATCATAATAAAAATTTGGAAGCCAATTTCCTTGTAAAAGTCTACATATACCATAAGTAACAATCATTATCCATAGTAGCATACCCCAAAAATCCTTATTTTTTATATCACTTTTTATATCCAATATCCTCACTCCACTCATTAGTTTTTAATGAATTAAATACTTTATAATATAAATTATTTTTCTTAAAATAATATACATTAGAAGTATTGTACTTATTTGTTTTCTCTAATTCCCATCCATTTTTTTTCAATTGTTCTTTAGTAAATTCAATATTTTTTATGACCGTATAAATCACTCCATATCACAAAACTACTATCTCCTAATCTAAATTGGTTTGCTGTATTGATAGTATCAATAGGCACAGGTATAGATAAGTATTCTTGTACTATTTTTAAATCAGATTTTTTTTGCATATCTGTTCCAACAAACTGAAAATATATAATTATAAACATAGTTACTAAATATATTAAATACTTTAACATAAGCCCTCCTTGTCAATGCCTCCATATATTTTGCCAAAATTAACAAAAGCTAAATCTTTTTATTTAAACATTAACTGTCTTCAAACATATCATTTTTAGTATCGAAAATTACTTCAATCAATATATCTATACATTTTTATCATAGCACTGATATTTTCAAAACTCAAATTTTTACGGTTTTAAATTATCGCTTTATTCATATAAAAATAAAAGACTTTAGACAAAACGTCTAAAGTCTGTAAATTTCTGGCGGAGAGGGTGGGATTCGAACCCACGGTACGTTGCCGTACAATTGATTTCGAGTCAATCACCTTCGACCACTCGGACACCTCTCCATCTTTAATTAACCGGCTGTAAATTTTATTTAAAGCCAGCTATATTATTATACTATTAATTTTACTTTTTGCCAAGTGGCATAATTATTTTTGTTTTTGCTGCTTGTTTTCCTCACGGCGCTTTTTAAAAAAATCCTTTAATACAGCAGCACATTCTTCTTCGCACACACCGCTTGTAACTTCTACAGCATGGTTAAGGTTAGTATTGCTTACAATGTTAAAAATAGATTCCGCAGCACCTGCTTTAAAATCCGGGCAGCCGTAAACAAGCCTTTTCAGGCGGCTGTTTACAATAGCCCCGGCGCACATAGGGCACGGCTCCAGTGTTACATAAAGCGTTGCATCATTTAAACGCCAACGTTCCAAAACAGCGCAGGCTTCAATAATAGTAATCATTTCGGCATGGGCCGTTGCATCATGCCAGGTTTCGCGCATATTATGCGCTGCCGATATAACTTCACCGTTTGCAACAAGCACTGCGCCAATAGGTATTTCTCCGCGTTCTGCGGCTTTTTTTGCTTCTTCTATGGCAAGCTGCATATAGTATTCGTCAGTTTTGGCCTGCATTTTCAAGTTCCTCCTGTGCCTGCATTAATTCTTCCCAGCGCTGCATTAATCTGTCAATTTCTGCCTGCATGGCTTCGTGCTCGGCTGCAATATGTTTGCTGTGTTCCAAATCCACGTGGTTAGCAGGGTCTGCCATTTGTTTTTCAAGCACGCCCAGCATAGCTTCCTGCTCACGTATGCTGAGTTCCACCTTTTGCAGCTGTTTGGCAAGTTCTTCGGGGCTGTAGCGGCGCTGCTCCTTTGCCTTTTTGCCCTGTGCCGGTGCAGGTTTCTGTTCTTCTTTTTCTGTTTGTACAGCAGCTTTTTTTACCGGTTCTGCCGAAACAGGTTCAGCAGCTTTACGTTTTTCCTTTTCTACAAGGTAATATTCATAATCGCCTTTGTAATCCTGCAGGGTATGGTTTTCAATTTCCCAGATGCGTCCTGCAATTTCACCAATAAAGTAACGGTCATGGCTTACAACCAGAAGCGTGCCGTCAAAGGCCTCCAGCGCAGCTTCCAGAGTTTCGCGCGCCAGAATATCCAGATGGTTGGTAGGTTCGTCCAAAATTAAAAAATTAGCTCCGTCAAGCACCAGTTTTAACAGCACCAGCCTTGCCTTTTGCCCGCCGGACAGCGTTCCTATTTCTTTAAAAACATCATCGCCGTGGAACAGCATACCGCCCAGCAAAGAGCGTGCATATCCGTCATCCATGCCATATTCCGTTAAAAAATTATCAAGCACGGTTTGTTTTTCGTCAAGCCTTTCATAACTTTGCGAAAAATAACCCACTTTAACACGGTTGCCTGTTTGCGCTTTGCCTTTAAGCGGCGCTATTTCGCCCAGCACGGTTTTTAAAAGTGTTGATTTGCCACTGCCGTTAGGCCCTATTAAAGCTGCTTTTTCACCGCGGCGCAGCACAAGGCTGATATCCTTTACAAGCACATTATCCTTGTAGCCCACTGTTAAATCATCCAAAATCAGCACGCGCTCGGCCGATTCCGGAGCAGGCGGCAGTTTAAGCTCAAATTCTTCGTTATGCACCGGCGCTTCCATGCGTTCCAGCCTGTCAAGCTGTGACTGGCGCCCGCGTGCCATTTTGCTTTTTATGCCCGCCTTAAAACGGCGGATGTAGGCTTCCGTTCTGGCAATATAATCCTGCTGGGCAGCATAGGCAGCTTCCAGCGTCGCAGTCTGTATTTCTTTCTGCGCCATGTATTTGGTGTAATTGCCTTTAAATGACTGCAAATGCCCGCCTTCCATTTCCAAAATACGGGTAGCGACATTATCCAAAAACTTTCTGTCATGGCTGACGATTAAAAGGCCGCCCTTAAAATCCTGCAAATATTTTTCCAGCCATTCCGTCATTCTTATATCCAGATGGTTGGTAGGTTCGTCCAAAATCAGAAAATCCGGGCTTTTTACCAGCGCCGCAGCCAAAAGAATACGTGTTTTCTGCCCGCCGGAAAAATTCTGCGCCGGTTTATCCCATACTTCTTCCGTAAAGCCAAGGCCGTTTAAAACTATTTTAATACGTGTTTCGTAATTATAACCGTCTATATATTCATAACGGCGCGTTACAGACGCATATTCATCAAGAACTTTATCAAGTTCTTCGCCCGGTTTTAAATCTGCGGCCTGTGCTTCCAGCTTTTGCAGGCGGCTGCGCATTTCAG
>UMGK01058552.1_pt1 | contig 18663 bp, 13 predicted proteins | sample 1965251 | NCBI WGS metagenome assembly UMGK01 (sample SAMEA4836070, study PRJEB28245) | human gut metagenome | biome: gut microbiome; material: fecal sample | place: Denmark | collected 2008 | reverse complement strand
CCTTCTAAACATTATTTTACAGAAAAAGTCTCACATACCCCGGCGAACGGTTTGTCAAAATCGTTTGCGGACGGCAAGTCCACAAGGGATAGACGCACAAGTGTCGCAAGAGGGTGTAGCTCCCTTTTTTGTTTTTACGATAACTTGCGAATTATTAGCTTTCTGCGTCTGTAACTTCAGTCAATGACATTTGCAGCTGATACACATTATCCGTTCCACTCTTGTCTGTTGTTGTCAACTCCAAATATAGATTTGTCGCTCACAAGCAAAAGTATTGTACCACATCTTTACGAATTTGTCTACCACTTCGATTATACTCACGACTTAATGACTTCTTGAATACTTGCCGAAAAAGAAAAACTGCCATCGGTTTGACAGCAGTTCTTCTTCGGTTGGTATCCGTTAGGAATACACAATATCATTCAATACAATCTCATCGGCACAGGTTCGAATGTTATTCATCAATCCTATCCATCTCATCATATCCGTTGCTTTCAGTTCTTCCGTTACACCCTGCTTCTTTGCCATTTCCTTTATCAGATATTCCGCCATATCACGAGCCGAAGTATCAATTTCGGCAAGGTGTTCATATAACTTTCCGCTTGTCAGCAGATTAAAATATAGCACACGCTTATGTTCCCTCAAATATCGTTGCCGCAATCGACCATATTTTGAAAGGGGAGGACTTTTCTCTACTGTCAGGCAGGGATAATAGTAATCTCCGATGAGTTCGTATCGGATACCTGTTCTTTCGTCTGTAATAAATCTTTGCATAGTTCTTTCTCCTTTTGCTTCTTGTAGTAAAACTCCAAGGTTTTCTTATTGTGATTTACCTTTTTACATTCCTCGGAACAGAATTTCTGCTGACTGTGTGTAGGCCAGTAAGTACTGCCACACACAGCACATACACGCTGACGATAATAATGACTTCCTTTTTCCGCTTCTCTATCGGCTTTTGTCTTATCCTGCCTTGCCTGATAGCAGCAATCCTTTGAACAGAAAATCTGTCGGTTGCTTGTAGGGGTAAACTCTTTCCCACAATGAGGACATACCTTTGTTTTGACGATTTCGCCACCGTTTTCAGCAAGTTTTTTTGCCTTTCGCTTCTCTCGATAGGCTTTTTCACGCTGACGCTGTTTCTCCAATCGCTTCTTTTCTTCCTGTTCTTCCTGCTCTTTTATCTCGGCAAGTTCTTCCTCGGTGTAAGCAATATCGACCTGTCCGACATAATTGAAGTAAATATCAACCTTTTGTGTCTTTGCTTTTCCCACACCCTCGGCTTCATACACCACAATCTTGTCAATGAGTTCGGTAAACATCAAATCAGAAACTTCCGTAGGATTTTTGTACTTGCGTATCAGCGATATAAAATGCTGAATATCCATAGTGCTGTCTTTTTCTTCAGAAAGTTCCTTTTTCATCGTTTCCATTTTCGCTTCCAATTCAGCCTGTTCATCGTCATACTGCTTCATCAGTTGCTTGTATTGCCTTTCGGGTAGCAATCCCGATATAAGATTTTCATACAAGCCACGAATGAGCGTAGAGAGTTCGTCATAGCGTTTCTGACAGCGTTTCAACTCCGATTGATTGTGCTTCGGCTTTTCCTCTTGCTTATCTTTCCAAAGGGATTGCAGTTCCAAAGCAAAGGCTTTTTCATCATTCAGAACAAATCTTGAAAAGCGTTTAACTGCCGATAATATCAAGGCTTCAACATTATCAGCACTAATCGTATGGGAAGTACAGGAATTAACCCTGCTTGCATACCCGCCGCAACGGTAAGAATACTGAACAGAACCGTCTTTCTTGCTATAATGCGTTTGCAAAGTCATTCTCCTGCCACAGTCGGCACAGTACAGATAACCGCTTAATCGGTTGGTATGTGTACCTCTTGCCGCAGCTCTGTTCACTCGTTTCTTTCGCTTCTGAACGCTGTCCCAAAGTTCCTGCGATATGATAGGCTCGTGGGTGTTATAAAACACATACTGCTCATCTTCATCGGTAGTCTTTCTCTTATGCAATTTAAAATTGGTGCTGACCGACTTTCTCAAAACAGTATGTCCAAGATATTCCTGCCTGCTTAAAATCGTTCTAATGGCAGATATGCCCCAAATATAAGGGTCTGCAAACTTAATCCCGTTGTACTGTTCTGGGTGATATTCCTTTGCATATGCGGCAGGAATTAAAACCTTTTCTTCGGTCAGTATTTCCGCTATGGCTCGTGGACTTTTGCCCTCATTGGCAAGCAGAAAGATACGCTTTACCACCTCAGAAGCCACAGGGTCAACAACAAGCGTCTGCTTATCGCTCGGCAATCGGTTATATCCATAAGGGATTGAACCGCTACAACGCTTTCCGTCTTTCATTCGGGCATCAAATACAGCCTTGATTTTATTGCTCGTGTCTTTGGCATAAAATTCGTTCATAATATTCAAAAACGGAGCAAAATCATTATCCGAAGCATTGTTGCTGTCAATGCTGTTGTTGATTGCAAGAAAACGGACATCTTTCTGCGGAAACAGAATTTCCGTATAAAATCCGACTTGCAGATAGTTTCGCCCTAATCGGCTCATATCCTTAACAATCAATGTTCCGACATTGCCTGCTTCAACTTCTTTTATCAAAGACTGAAAGCCTGGGCGATTGAAATTTACACCCGAAAAACCATCGTCAGTAAAATGGCGGATGTTCTCAAAGCCATTTCTACGGGCATAATCTTCGAGGTATTTTTTCTGATTGGTAATGGAATTACTCTCGCCATTCAGGTCATCATCTCTTGATAATCTCTCATAAAGTGCTGTAATCTTTGAAGTCCTTGACATTCTCTTAACCTCCTTCCTTATGTATTTTCAATTTAGGACAGTTAATTTTATCGTCCTATTAAAGTATAGCCCTCGGGCGAAAGCTCGATTGCCGTAACGGTTTCGCCGAAATTGCTCGCCCACGAATCAAAGTGTTGCAATCTATGTTTCTGCAAAGTGCCATACTGCAAGTATCTCTGTATGGTATAAAGCTCCACCATTGAGTTACTGATAGGCGTTCCCGTTGCAAACACAATCCCACGCCCGTCTGTGATTTCGTCCAAATAGCAGCATTTCATAAACAGGTCAGTGGATTTTTGTGCTTCGGTCTGAGCGATACCGCCCACGTTCCGCATTTTTGTTGATAAAAAGAGATTTTTGTAATAATGGCTTTCGTCAATAAAAAGCCTGTCCACACCCAATTCCTCAAATGTGACAACATCATCCTTCCTGCTCTGGTCATTCAGCTTATTCAGCTTTGCCTGCAAGTTTTTCTTTGTCTTCTCCATTTGCTTAATGGTAAAATTCTCGCCTCGGTTCCGCTTTACTTCTTCAATCCCCATCACAATTTCCGCAATCTGCTGTTCCAGAATGATTCTCTGCCTTTCGGCACTCATGGGAATTTTCTCAAACTGCGAATGACCGATAATGACTGCATCATACTCACCCGTTGCAATTCTGCCGCAGAACTTCTTTCTGTTTGCCGTTTCAAAGTCTTTTTTTGTGGCAACCAAAACATTTGCGGAAGGGTAAAGCTGCAAAAACTCGCCTGCCCATTGCTCCGTTAAGTGATTCGGCACAACAAACATGGACTTCTGGCACAACCCAAGACGTTTGCTTTCCATTGCTGCGGCTGTCATTTCAAAGGTCTTGCCTGCCCCAACACAATGTGCAAGCAGCGTATTTCCGCCGTACAAAATATGTGCGATAGCGTTTACCTGATGCTTCCGCAATGTAATTTCGGGATTCATCCCATTAAAAACAATGTGACTGCCATCATATTCTCGTGGTCGGTTGGAATTGAACAAAACATTATAAGTATGGCAAATATCCTCACGCCGCTCATGGTCTTTCCATATCCACTGTGCAAAAGCGTCCTTGATTGCCTCCTGCTTGCTCTGTGCAATGGCGGTTTCCTGTTTATTTAAAACTGCGGTTCTTTTGCCGTCCGCATCCTCGTGATAATCAAAAATACGAACATCCTTCAAATTCAGTGTTTCTTCGATAATGCTATACGCATTGATTCTCTTTGTGCCGAAGGTATTGGTTGCCTTGATGTTCCCTCGGTCTTGATTTTTCCCTTCAATCCGCCATTCGCCCGTAATCTCGGAAAAATGCACCTTGATGTTATATTGCGCCCACCTTGGCGTAGACAGCGTTTCAAATACAAATTGTTTCACATAATCGGGTTTCAGCCAAGTTGCACCCAGTCTTACGGAGATTTCGCTTGCCGTAAGGTCTTTGGGCTGTACCTGCTCCAATGCGGAAACATTGGTTTGAAGGATTTCATTTCCCTGTGCTTTGATTCTTGCAAAGGCAAGCTTTTCCCGCACATTGCCCGAAAGGTATTCATCAGCAGTCAGATATTTTCCGCTGTCTTTCCTTCTTCATATTCGGGGTTCAGAAAAATAACATTCTGCAAATCCGAAAAGATTTCTTCCTCGCTTTTCCCTGTAAGCTGCTGCATATACGCCATATCCACCTTTGCTTTTTCACCTATGGAAACGGCAAGTGCTTCTGTGGCATTGTCGGTTTTCTCAACAGCCTTATGGCTTCGGATGGTTCGCTTCGTAAAGAAATCTGCCTTTCGTTTCAGCTTTCTGTCCTCATCCAAAATTTCCAGAGAACAAAGTAAAAAGTACGAGCTGTCCTCGGAAAAAGCTGTATTGTTTCCTCGGGAGTTAATCAGTCCGTACCTTTCGGTAAAAGCATCATAAAGCGTATTCAATTTTTTCTGCTGCCCCGAAATTGCCTCATCGGAAAAATCATTTACCTGCATATCAATCAGCTCTCTCACGCAGTCCCTCAGCTCAATCATGCCTTTGATACGGCTTTGTGCGGTTTTCGGGACATCTGCCTGAAACATTCGGCTGTTCTCTCGGTAATAAATCTCGCCATCCACAAGGGTATAGCTGAAATTTCTAACACTGTTATCCGCAGGAATAGAGACAGTTTCATTTTCCAAATCTTCTCTTTCGTAATCGGTAATTCTGCCTGTAATTTCAGAAACGGCAGTATGCAGAAGCTCCTCAAGGCTTTTATCGGGAAAGGGCAGACAGGCGGCTTCCATGCCAAATGGCCCGCTTACATTTTCCATTTTGCCTAAAATCATCTGCGAATGAGAGATAAAATATTCATTCATGGATATGCCGTTCTCATCCTTGCCCGTATGCACCCAATCCGGCGTAATATCCATAATTCTGTCACGCTTTTGCAGAAACAGAATGTCGGAAGTCACTTCCGTCCCCGCATTTGCCTTAAACGCATTGTTCGGCAGACGAATGGCACCCAAAAGCTCGGCTCGCTGTGCAATATATTTTCTTACGGCTGTGTTTTCCTTATCCATTGTCCCCTTGGATGTGATAAACGCAATCACACCGCCGGGACGCACCTTGTCCAAAGCCTTGCCGAAAAAGTAATCGTGAATCAGAAAGTTATTTTTATCATACCGCTTATCGCTGACCTTAAACTGCCCGAAAGGAACATTGCCGATTGCCACATCAAAAAAGCTGTCGGAAAAATCCGCATTTTCAAAGCCTTCTATACGAATATCCGCTTTCTGATAGAGCTGCTTTGCAATTCTGCCGCTGATACTGTCAAGCTCCACACCGTAAATGCGGCTGTTTTCCATGCTTTCGGGCAGAAGTCCCAAGAAATTTCCTGTGCCGCAGGAAGGCTCCAAAATATTTCCCGTTTCAAAGCCCATTTGAGAAAGTCCTCGGTAAATTGCTTTGATAACCGTAGGCTGGGTATAAAAGGCAGTCAGCGTGCTTTCCCTTGCGGAAGAAAATTCTTCTTCGGTCAGCAGGCTTTTCAACTCAACATAGTTTCTGTTTGTTTCGGAAAAGCACTCCGCCAGACCGCCCCAGCCTACATACTTCGCCAGAACAGCCTGCTCCTCGGCAGTTGCCAAACGGTTTTCGCTTTCCAACTCTTTCAAAAGACGAATGGCAGTAATATTGTTTTGATACTTTTCTGTCGGTGTGCCTGTGCCAAGCTCTGTATCAGTGATATGATAATTCCGCTTTTCAACCCTCTGCTCGATGGCTTGCGGCACCTCCGCCAAAGGCTCCTGCTCCATCACAATATGGTCTTTCACAAAAGTAAGCGGCTCATTCCTGTAAATCGGAAAACCTGTGCTTCCCTGAAATGTGGTATCCCGTAAAGATACTCTGTCCCCATGGATGCTCTCAACAATAAAGCTTCTGCCATCGGCAACAACCGTTTGCCCGATAAGCGTTTCCATTGCTTCAACCTTGCTCTCATTTTCAATGACAGCCTCGGCAGAATTTTCTTTGTTCGGAATTTTTGCTTCTTCATAAGCACCCGTTTCCGGAATTATTTTTTCTTCCGCTCGGTATTTTCCATTGAACAGCGTAAACTTCCCAAGGGAATACTTTTGCAGATTTTCAAGGCTTTTCCGCATACTTTCATACTGCCTGTCTGCGGTATCTGTGCCATCCAAAACTACCTGCATGGTTTGCAAAATTTCTTTCACTTTTTCCGTATCGGATAGCTGCTTAACAATATTTTCTGTTGCGGTATAATAATCATCCTCCACACGAAAAGGTATAGCGGGTAAATCAGAGCCACTCCTAAAAAAGTGATAAATCCCTTTTGCAATCTGCTCTTTTTCATACTGCGGAATCTGCTCCAACTGCTTCGGTGTCATGTACTTATTGAAAGCAACCAGACTCTCCACTATTCTTGCAACATCCGTCCACTTCAAAAATCGGCGGTCATAGGCTATCCCATCATAAGCCTTTTTTATCTCAATGCCCTTGGCATCATGGCTTTCCGAAAACCCTTTATACCCGACACCGCCTGTACCATATTCCTTTTTCAGAAAATCGGCTTTTTCCTGTAAGCTGTGCGGATAGGAAAAATACGAGTATATCCGAAACTTTCCACCGCTGATGCTTGAGCCGCCCGAAATCACTTTCTCCACTTCATTCTCGGAAATAAACTTTTGGCACTGTCTTTGAAAATCCTGCTGTGCCGTAAATTCTCTTTTCGGCAGTGTCAGCAGCTCCAAGTCCCGTTCCAAGTCTCTCACACGATGATAATGAAACCGCAAAATATCTCGGTTTTGAGCGTAATCCTGTGAGAAAATCTTAAATTCCTCATAAATTGCCTGTGCGGAAGATTTCTCGGCAAGCAGCTTCGGCAATTCCTGCTCCCAGACGGGATAGCCGCCCGAAATATTTCGGATTCCCCTAATGATAGGAAGATATCTCCGATTTTCCTCATTCTCTTGGTCAATATCTCCATAAAGATAGAGTAATCTTTGTGAAACATCAGAAAATTCAAATGCTTTTGCTTTTTCCAATTCGGTTTGAGAAAGATATTTGCCCTCCTGTAAGAGTGCTTCTATTCTTTCGTCAATCTCTGTCCAAGAAAGACTTGTTCTCGAAAAACCGCTTCGCAATCGTTTTCCTCGTGAAAGATCCAAGCCGTTCTCCGTAAACCAAACCGTATACTGCTGTTTCTCATGGATCATGCCAAAGCCCGATTCCGCTTGAAATACAGTTTTCAGAAAAGCAATCCTTTCCTCCGCTAAAATATCCCTACTGTATCTTGCCGCAACCGCATAGGGTACAGTTTCGCTTTCGCCTGTATAAAGAACCTTGTCGATGACCTCCTGTGGTATCTTTGCATGATATATGGGCTTTTCTTCATCCGCAATCGCATTTGTGATTTCTGTTTCCGGCATAGAAAACAAATTCAACTGCTCCGCTTGGTTCGGCATGGTTTCCGCACCAAAAGCAAGGGAGTGTCTGCCTTTTTCCATATAGCTTTCAAAAAATTCTGCTACTATCCCCCATGAAAAAACGGACTCTGATGTTCTGGAAAGATAGCTCCCTTCCCACATCAAAAGTCCGTCTGGCTGTTTCCGATAGCCGATACGCTCCTTGTCAATCAGCAGCTCCACAAATGTATCGCTATAAGCATTTTTCATGTATTCGATTTTTTCCTGTGTGTCCTTGCTGTTTCTGAAAAATTGATTGATTTCCTGTCGGCTTTTCTTTCTGCCTGGGTCATCCAAAATAATTGCCTCAATCAGCGGCTCACTCAAAAACGGCGGTAATTCTGTTACTTGTAAATCAGCTCCCGAAGGACCGTTTCCTCCGCCGAATGTTTCAGATTGTTCATTGCCGCCGTCCATTCCAGAGGATTCTTCTCTTTCATTTCCTCGTTGATTTTCTGTTCCTGTGCCATTTTCGTTATGAGCTGTTCTGCCATCTTCTTGGCGGTCTGTTCCGTTTCCGCTAAGTGCTGTGTCAGCCGGCAGGTTGTTTTCAGCGTTGTGTATTCCGCTCTCCTGTGTTCCTTCAGAAATGCTTTCCGCAGCTGTGCGTATTTGCCCGGAAAGACTTCCTCCTGCTCTGGTATTGTCAGGTTGGGAATCCGCACGCCTCTCTCCGTTCTGTATGTCACTTCCATGTGCAACGCTCCTTTCTTCTGCTGTCTTTTCTTCCGTCCTGCTTTCATCATAAGCCCTGTCGGGACTTTTTGCAAAAAATTGTCCTACCGTTTTAGCTACCACTCGCAGCTCTGTTTCCGCAATGTCGCTTACGGCTGTGCCAAGGCAGTTGATTTTTCTAACAGAGTCGAAATGCTCAATGCCTGCAAAGGCACTGTCGGGGATATATTCATCGGCAGGAAAACCCATACGGGCCAAAGCCATATAAGAAATGCTGTTCTCCACAAGCTTTGGAAACCTGTCAACAATTTCAACAGCGGCGGTTGTGTTGACAATCTCCGCCAGATAGTCCGCAATGTTGTTCGCCATAAGATTTTTCCCTGCCGATAACACCGCCTGCGGAAAGGATTCCTTTTCGGCAAGTGTCCCAAAGCTGTTCTCAAGGCTTTCGCAACGAAAGGTTCAAAAGCCTGCTCCATCTGCCATACGGGAACAGGCTTGGCATAGCGGCTTTCATGCGTATCTGCCACATCAAAGTAATATTTCAAACCGCTTCTGCCGTTTTTCTCCTCAAAAACCGCTATCCCCGTTGCACCCTTGTTTACCCACCTGCCAAAAAGCGTGTTCCATTTTTCCATTTCCAGAACAGCCGTTGCTTCGGGTTTTTGTGCATAGATTAGCACCTGCTCGTCAAAGGGGCATTTGTAGCTGTTGCAGGCAGAACGAAGAAACGCTTTCCATGCCTGCGGCGTTTCTGTTACGGATAACAGCGTGGTGCGGTACAGCTCGGTAATGAGCTGATATTTGTTTGCCATTGGTGTTCACCTCCTAAAGTTAATTACATAAAAAAAGAAACAGACGGAATTTCTGTTTCTTTTTTGGGTAATCTATTTTATTTTTCCAATGTGCTCCTGCTATAATATTTTTGATTTTTACTTCTTGGATGGTTTGGAATTGTCATGCACAAAGCGCCTTTTTCTACCAGCGGCTTAATGTAGTGTTGCATAGCATAAGAAACTGTTGTAAGCTCCAAATATTCTGCAATCTCCGCTCTCGTTTTCGGTTCTTTGCAAAATGCAAGAAGGTCTTTTTCCGGTTCTTCCTGTTCATCCGTTTCCGCTTCTGCCTCAGTCGAATTATAGAATGTAACAGCAAACTCATCTCTCAGATTTTCAAAAACAGGCTCTTTCATTCCTACTTTTTTCATCTCCATAATCATTGTCGGAATGCCTGAATATCTGTTTTCTGTTTTCCCCAAGGTTTCCATTGCTCTTGCCAAAACAGGGTTTCTGGTATCGGGTTGAACCTTTCCCAGCTTATCAACCGTCAATCTGCCATACAGACCACCGGGATTTCGTATTTCCACCCTGTCTTTATACATCACAACTTCTATCGGCATCGCCTCTGTATGAATACTGTAATCCCTGTGAATCAGTGCATTTAAAACAGCTTCCCTCAAGGCAACAATCGGATACTCTGTTTTGTCTGCCCGTTCTCCCGTATTCGGATCAATAATTGTCCGCACCTTCATATTCTTTACAAGAAATTTCATTGTTTCTTCAAGAATCTCCGGCAAGGTTCCTTCTATTCGCTTATTGTCTATAAAACGAGAACCGTCTGCCGCTGTTTCTCCTTTTTGGTATCCCATAACCACCATAGCATTTACTGTATACTGCGGATAAAACATTTGCGGATAAACGGAAAAGAGTAATGTACACACCAAGGTCGGCTTTTTTTCAACAACCATGCTCAAATTTTTTAAAATAAGTTCTTTCGGAAGCTGAGCCAATTTCGGATTCTTCTCTGTAATCATATCAACATACGCATTGAGCTTTTTCATATCAATCGAAGATAAATCTGCTTTTTCATTGATACGAATGTCATCCTGATATTTCTTGCGGAATGCCTCATAGCTATAAATTTCATAATCAGACATCGGTTCATCCGAGTCCCCGCTTCTGATATAAGAGCCCTTTATTCTTCCCACACCGCTGTAAAAACAAGGTCTTTCGCTAATATCAATACTCGGGATTTCGGCAGAAACAACCTTGCCTTTTTCAGTCTGCACAATCGTAAATACAGGTCTGACAGCAGGATGCATTTGCTTACACTGCTCAGTCACTTTCTTTTGCAAATCCTGTGCATCATATACGCCGACAATCTCATAGTTTTTATTTTCATCAATGCCAAAGATAATAATTCCACCGGAATCTTGGTTAGAAAATGCAGAAAGTGTATCATACAATTTTTTAGGGCAGCCGTCCTTTGCCGCCTTCAATTCGATTGTCTGAAACTCCGTTTTCATCGTTGTCACTTTTTCTATCAATTCCATCAATTCGATTTCTATCATTTTCTGCTCCCTCCCATCACAATTTTTCTGTTTTCTATTATTTTAATCGAATTTTATAGAATCTGCAAATGTAATTTGAGTTATTTTTCTATAAAATTCTATCTAATTCTATTAAATTCTATTTATTTTCCACTTATTTTAATAAATTCCACAAAATTCTATAGAATTTAATTATTTTTTGCTAAAAATCCCTGTGATGTTTGAGAGAATCTTTATCTAATCAAAATTTACAGAAATGCACTCTCCCCTTTCTCAATATATTTTTTATATATCTACTACCCGAAAGAAAAATTCTTTTTTCGGTAGGTAATTTATTTCTTCGGTAAGTAATAATACAATACCTATTTTTTATCAAAACCGAATCTCTTGTCAAAAATAAATTTCCCATGACAGCAATTTACCGTTCTTTCTCCTGCATCCGCTTTCGGTACCAGCTTTCCAAAAGCTTTGTGATAACCTGCTGCATCTGCATCGGCGTGTATTCCTTGGGAAAATATTTCTTGATGGTGTCCCCCTTCAAAACCAGCTTTGTATCCGTTTCCTTCTCCTCGGTCATAATGGCATCTATCACATCCTCCGTCAGCTTTCCCTCTTGGCTGTACTTCTTTAATCTTTTTGCCTGTGACAAGGATGGACTGCACTCATTGACTTCCATGTTGTCCTGTAATAGTTTCTGTTCCCTTTCGGAAAGATAAGAAATTTCAACAGCGGCATTGAACGCAATATTTTTGTTATCTACCATTTCCAGAATATCGGGAATGAGGTAAGTTAGACGAATGTATCGTTGAATTTGTTTATAACTTTCTCCAGTTTGCTCACCTATAATTTCTGTTGTCCGCTTTCCAAAAGAATTAGGGACAAGTTGTCCCACATTATTCTTATTAGGTCTACCAAGCGTTCTCTCTACCGCCTCCAGCTTCATCCTATAAGCAAACGCCTTTTCCGAAGGCAATATATTTTCTCTTTGCAGGTTACTGTCCACCATTACCAGAACGGCGGCATCCTCGTCCATTTCTCTGACGATTGCAGGAATTTCCTCCTGTCCTGCCAGAACAGCTGCATGGTGTCTGCGGTGTCCCGAAACAATTTCATAATTCCCGTTTTCCACAGGTCTTACAATAATCGGCACAAGCACACCATATTCCTTTATACTTTCCACCATGTCGTTCATTTTGTCATCATCAATTACCTTAAAGGGGTGATTCGGAAACGGCAGCATTTTTTCGGGAGACAGCATTTGAATACGCTCCTGCGTATCCGCAAGTCTTTCCTCATCGTTCTTAAATAAATCATCATAACTGGCGAGCTGTATTTTTCTGGCACTGCTTTTCATTCTCCAAAACCTCCTTCGTAAACTGTTCATAGGCCTTTGCGGTTTTTCCTTTGCCGTCAAACGCATAAATGCTCTTGCCTTCCGCACTGGTTTCTGCCGCCTTAATTCCTCTCGGTATCTCCGTTTCATAAACCTTGATTTTATTGCCGTAGCTTTCTCTCAAAAGCCTTCCGATGTCCTTTGAGAAATTGCTCCTGCCCTCCACCATCGTCAGCAGAATACCGCCGATTTGCAGCTTCGGATTTAGCTGGCGTTTTACCTTGTTTACCGTTTTCAAAAGCTGCTCCAATCCCTTTACGGGAAGGAAATGTGCCTGCACAGGAATAATTACCTTATCTGCCGCCGTCAATGCATTCAGCGTAATCATCCCCAAGGAAGGCGAGCAGTCAATGAGAATGTAGTCATACTGCCGCTTGATTTCATTCAGATATGTCCGCAGCACCGTTTCTCTGCTCATCGTGTTTACCAGAACAACCTCCATCCCCGAAAGCTCAATATTGGACGGTATCAAGTCCACATCCTCCTTGTGGTGTAAAATTCCCTCCTCCATATTGAACGGTTCATCACAGATTACCTTCTCCAACAGGTTTGATAGAGTGTGTTCCAGCTTGTCCGGCTGCTGCCAACCAAGCATTTCCGTCAGATTCCCTTGGCTGTCGGCATCCACAAGCAAAACCTTCTTCCCCTGCCTTGCAAGACCTATCCCAAGATTGACCGCTGTTGTGCTTTTCCCCACACCGCCCTTTTGATTTACCAACGCTATTGTCTGCATTACAAAACCTCCTTAAATAAGCATAAAAACCACCTCTTTTTATGAGATGGTTCATGTTTTGAATCTTCTATTTTCAAATTAAAATTTCAACAGATTTTTTATAAGTATAGAACATCTCTCTATTTCCCATTTTTAATAATTTTTCGATTTTGGGAAATATTCTTTTAATCTGCTGCCAACCAAGCATTTCCGTCAGATTCCCTTAGCTATCGGCATCCACAAGCAAAACCTTCTTGCCCTGTCTTGTAAGGCCTATTCCAAGGTTGACTGCCGTTGTGCTTTTGCCCACACCGCCTTTTTGATTTACCAATGCTATTGTCCGCATTACAAAACCTCCTTAAAATAAGCATAAAAAAGGAACAGAATCATTTCTGTTCCTTTTCAAAGCAAATATTTATTTTTCCAGTAACCTTCTTGCTCTTTCTCTTACCTGCTTTTCGATTAGAGTCAGGTGTTTCGAAGGAAGATTATATCTGGAATGGCGTTTGAATCTAAAATTCAAAAGCTTTCTTAGTCCCTCTTTATGTTCCGGCGTAAGCACCGCCTTTGCCGTCCCTATAAAATCATCATACACGCAGGGCAGTAATGTCTCCGCATAAGCTGACAACGTTTCCTCTGATGCAAAGTCATCTTCGCCTGCATGATTGAACAATGCATTTCCATGGTCGAACAACGGTGCCGGCGCAATGATTCCATTCGTTTTGCTGTCTATAAAAAATCTAAAATTGCCAAGATGTCTGTCTGTATTACAAATAACCGCATCCAATACAAACATATCGTACAAAGCCTTTGCAATCTGGGCTGCATAATACTCAGAATAGGGCTCTCGTCCTGTATTTGAGGCTCCTTTAAGTGGTAATAAGTGTTTTTTATTTTCATCCAATGATAAAATCTTAATTTCCGGCGTATTGCTGTCCTCAGTCGCAGAAAAGCGAAGCAGTGTTGTATCAAAATGTTTTAATTCATAATTCATGTTCCGCCTCCTACTTATATTCATATAAAACTATTTTCCATTCAATTTATTTTTATTATACCATATTATTACATCTGCAATACAAACATCCATTCATATTCTAAGTTTATTTCTTTGCACTATTTTCAAGAAAAGACCTAACCAGAGAAATATGTTTATCGTCTTACGCTTGATATCAAAGCTACTCTCAGACACCATAAAATCCAAAAAGCAACTTTTAGGGATAAGAAATTTCCCGGAAACACGAAATGATTGCAGTTTTTTATTTTTTTGTTCTGTCCCCAACATCATAGTCTGTTTTGAAATAGCTTTTTTCATATTGCTTTACCAAAACCAGCTCTCCCGTTTCCTACAATGTTGTAAAACAGAACAATGGTATCTCATTCCGTTTCATATTTTCCTCCAAATAAAAAGGACTAGAACATATACAATTCTAGTTCCCTTTTAACATATCGAAATTAGCCTACATTACTCCACATTCTTGAAGTATCTTCTTAATATGTTCATGTATAGATAAAGAAGGATTATTACTATAATATTCAAAATCCCTATAATTCTGTTTATTATCCTGACATATATTTATTTCCTGAATTTCTTCCGCACGTTGAATTGCATCTTTCACATCCTGCAATGTTAAGTTTTCCAATAATCGTTTAAAATTCCTTTCTTTTTTATATTCATCCATACTCTGAAATTTTTCACCAAATGCATTATTTATAGGTGTTAAATAATTACCCGGTTGAATATATGATGTCTTACAAATTCTTTTATGAAGAATCATCCAAAGATCAAATGACAAATTACTATATCCCATTTGATAAGTAACCTTCTTCCCCATATTTTCAGCCTCTTTCATCTTATCCATTATAGATTTAAACTGCTGAATTTGATTAGACGCATTTCCTTCATAATCATAAAGATGTGTAATAACAACCTTATCTACTATTGTCATTCCTTTTACTCTTTGAGTTGGATCTTTTTCAACTTTGCTATTTATTTCAACCTTATATTTAACCCCTTCGCATGTGTTAATTTTTTTCTTAAGCCAATCTAAATACCATTTTTCAGTACTTCCCTCTACTGAAAAATTAAAAACTCTATTTTCCTTTTTATTCTTTTTAGGTATTGCCATATTATCAATCCTCTTTTCCCCTAACTACCAATTCTTCAAATATTGGAGAAAAATCTATATCTTTAATTGCACCATATCTATTAATAAAATAGTTTTTCATATAATCTTGGTTTTGACGAACACTAACTGTCCCAGATGTTCCAAAATCAGATAATGAATAATGTTCACTATAATGTGTTTCCTCATCCCTTTCAACAAATTTAATTTCATCTCTTCTATATAAATTTGAATTAAGGAAAATAGGATTATGCGTATTAAAAATCAATTGTGCTTTTTTCGTATTAATTTCATCATTATGGAAAATATTTATAATATTCATCAACGCCATTGGATGGACAGAGGCATCAAACTCATCAACTATTAATGTAGATCCCGTCATAAGTGCTCTAACAACCAACGGAAATAAGTTGATAAAACGAATCGTCCCATAAGATTCGAAAATTTCTGCTGGAATTGCTGTGCTATTTTTTTCATCAATATCAAAAATAGAACACAGTCTTGCTTCTGTATCATCGCCATCTACAACATAACCAATTGCATTTGAATTAATCCCAAAATATTTCGCTGCTTTATTCAATGTTCTTTCTACATATGCAGATTTCTTTTTCGGATCACTAAATTTCCGAACTAATTGTAAAGCATCTGCTCTATAGACAACCATAAATTTATTATTTAACCAGTTACAAATCATTTCTACAATCTTAGAACTAAACATTGATTTAAAACCATTCATCAAAAAAAGTTCTTCACTATTTAGATTATTCATTGCCAATTCTTTAGCACTATCTGAGTTTTGTTTAAAAGCATTTACCATTAAATCCCCATATAATTCAAAATCACCAAATTCTAATTCCTCATTGCGAGAAAAAATCAAACTCTGGTTAATTAGAAGTTCTTCGGACAAAATTTTTCTAGAATATTCATCATCCAAAAATTTTCCTAAATCTAATAGTAGCGAATAATCAATCAAAAATCCTTCTGTAATAAACTTAATTCCAAAAGAAACTGGCTCCACTTCAAAATTTGTATTATTAGGAATCAATTCTAAAGCATTTGCTGCTGCATTAGGTTCATTTTGTCCAACAGTATTTCTAATATTTCCTCTTAAAATAATGTTTTTGAATGTCTCCATTGCACCAATGATATTCGTTTTCCCAGATGCATTAGGACCATAAATTACTGCCGAGCAAAGACCTTTATACTCTTTTTTCCCAGCCATTTTATGCAAAATGCTATAATCCAATCCTTTTTGTTTAGGTGCAGGAATCATTGAGAATACCATTTCATCTTTAAACGATTTATAATTAGTTGTCCGAAATTCTAATAACACATCAATCACCTCATTCTGCAAATATTTTATAAAATCACATCTTTATTATAAGAATACCCAATATTAATGTCAATTAGATAACATTTATTTTGTCAATATTTCGCAAAATCCGAATGGTTATCTATAATTGTTTTGTTTTTTTCTTTTTTTTCTCCAGCAAATCCAGTGTCTGATTGATGCGGTCTTTGATCTGCTGTGGTGTCATATTTTTAGGAAACATCTTTCTTACCCAATTCCCATCCAAAGTGATTTTATATTCTATCGGTTTTTCCTGATTCAGAATCACCGTCACAACATCCGCATTGAAACGCCCTTCCTTACTGTAATGCCGTAAATCTTGTGCTTACTTGATAGAAGGAAATATCTCATCTGTATCAATCACCTTATACAAAATCTCCTGTTCCTTTTTCATCAAATAAGATAATTCTACCTCAGGGCGGAAGGCGATTTTCTTTTCATTGACCAGTTCCAGAAGATCCGGAATAAGTTCTGTTAGACAGATATATCTTCTTACTTGTTCTCTGCTATCTCCATTTTGTTCACCAATTACTTCCACTGATAACTTCTGCACCACTGGTGTAGAAGTTAAATCTGTTCTCATTCCCTGCCGTTTCATTGCATCTAGCTTCAGCCTATATGCAAAAGCCTTTTCACTAGGCAGCAGTTCTTCTCTTTGCAAATTAGAATTTTCCCTTCTTCCAACACTCTTGTAAAATTCTTTACAAAAATCTTCGTAGGTTTTCCCCTGCCCCTGCTTTTTCCGTTCAATCAAGCTATCCCCTTTCTCCAACTCTTTCAATACTTTTACAGCCTTATCCTTCCCACACATAAATGCTTCGCAAATGTCCTCTATCGTAAAATAGATATAAATTCTTCCTCTTTCATCTTTCCAACCATTTTTAGCAGATAAAACCAGTCTGTCCATCATCATTCCATATAAAACTTTTGCCTCCAGCGAAAGCATTTTAAAAAGCGGATCACGCATTAAAATCTTGGGTATACGATAAAAAGCATACTGTTCTGCTTCTATACCATAATGATAATCAAATACTATCTGTTTCATCCCTTTCCCACCTTTCGCTCCAAAAGAAAAAGACAAAAACATAATCGCTTTTGCCTTTTCACACTAATGTATCCCTTCAAAATCTGAAGATCCTACTCAAGAAAAGTCCTAATCAAAAAAATATGCTTCTTGCTCTTTCGTTTTATATCAAAACTGTCCTGTGACACTAAAAAGTCAACAAGACTGATTTTCGGAATAAGAAATTTGCTAGAAACATAAAATGCCTTTAGTTTCTTATCCCTGCACCACCGATGTATTGATGTATTGCTATAACCAATCACTTCCATTACCTCCGCTACCTTCATAAGATCATCATAGCCTTCCAGCCTTTTTTCGATAAATTTTCGGAATGCTTTTCTATCCTTTAAAGCCCTTAAAGATAATTCTGATAACTCCCTGTAGCAATCCGCTGAGGATCGTTTTTTCCCAGAACGCTTTTTATACCAATTTACAGGGGCTTGATAAACTTCAGGATGTTTTTCTCTGTCTATCATATAAAAAATCACATCATCCATTCTGATTGTGTATCGTCGCGTTTTCTTTCCCGAATCAATACAATGCACCAATCCGCTTTGCAGCAGATAAAGTGCTGTTGCTTTGCTGATGTGAGCAATCCGATAAAATTGATCCTTAGAAATTGTTTCGGGATATTGTTTTCTTATTTCATCATAAGCCTTTCTTCTTTTTTTCATGCAGAAATCCTCTCCTATTTTATATTAGGTACAGGTAGGTATTTCCGTAAAAAAGCTACTCCTGTTCTCTCCAGTTCTCTCCTATTTCTCTCCAAAATTCTCATAAATGTAACATTTTGTCAATAATTTGCCCTATTCGAACCTTCCCGAAATTATCGGAGTTTTCGCTTTTCACTACAATAAAACAAGGAGAAATCATTGATATTTCGCAGTTTTCAACATCCATTAAATTCTTCTGACTTCCACTAACTTCTCACAAAGTTGGAAGAAGGAGAACGTCTCGAAATCGTTTGATCCGTCAGGGTCCGTGGGTTCGAATCCCACCGTCTCCGTAGGAATAAGTCAGTAGTTGATTTTCAACTGCTGGCTTTTTTATTTAGAATCCATTCCCAAACCATTCAGCATTGCATCAGCCGAAATCAGTTTGGAACTGCAATCCAGATGTGCATAAATATTGGCTGTGGTTGAAAAATCGCTATGACCAAGCCACTCTTGAATCTGTTTCATAGGAACACCGTTTTTCAAAAGCAACGACGCACAGCTATGCCTGAGATCATGAAAACGGATATGCCTAAA
>UMGK01066788.1_pt1 | contig 19309 bp, 20 predicted proteins | sample 1965251 | NCBI WGS metagenome assembly UMGK01 (sample SAMEA4836070, study PRJEB28245) | human gut metagenome | biome: gut microbiome; material: fecal sample | place: Denmark | collected 2008 | reverse complement strand
TGCTCTTCGGTGGGATACAAACGGAATTTGAACCCTTTATATGCAGTCATCCGCCCCCTCCTTTCTTAGGGCATCCACACGATTTGTCGAATACCCTATTTTCTTTGCCGCACCTTAAGCGATACCAGCAGGAAGAATATTGCGTACATTTGCAATACCGCTATATCTATGTCCCGGTTGCGGCAGGTATTTAACCTTTGCCAGCGGGTGCTTCGGAGCACCATACTTCGGGTTGTACCCAAAGAGGTCAATGTAGCGGTACAGGTCGTCGCGTTCCTGTTCCATCGCTTTCAGCACCTCATACAACGCCATCGTATCGTCGATTGCACGATGGCTATTCTGCACTTTCCCCTCCAAGCCATATGCGCGGATAGCGCATTCCAGTCTATGCGGGTATGGCCGCCGGTCCTTATACACTGTCATGCTATCGAGCCAATGCAAACCGTCTGGGAATGATTGACCTGCGAGCAGGTACCGCGTGAATTCACCGTCGAATTGTGCGTTATGCGCCACCAGGAGCGTTGGGCCGCCGCGAACCATATCGCCGAACCGCCTTGCGACCTCATCACGAGGCTTACCCTCCTCGGCAAGCATTTCGTCAGTGATACCAGTCAATTCAATGATTTTGGGGGCCAGCCTTCTACCTTCTTCCAAGCAGATAAACTCATCCATCTGGTCAACAATCAATGGTTCACCGCCGTTATTTAAAGGAATACACAAGGCTGCCAGCTCAATAATGCAGTCAGCAGGTGGAGTGAGTCCTGTCGTTTCAGTATCGAACACAACCATCTTTTCAAAACCAAGGTTGCGAATATTTTCAAACATATATTTTTGTCTCCTTTCATTTTGCAAAAAAACGCCGACCCAGGTAAGGCCGACGCGGTATAATTCTCCGATGGGATGGCAAGTTATTCCATACTTAATTACATCTTTTTACAAAGTAACATATTTATGTTATTTTGCACTTTTCTTCAGGTTGCAGGTCGTACAGAGCATCTGGCAGTTATCCTCTACGGTCCTTCCACCCTGAGACCAGGGGATGATATGGTCAGCCTGCATCTTCTCAAACGGAAACTCATCACCACAGATAGCGCATTTATGCCCCTGCTGCTCATACTTCCGTAAAGCCACACGCCGGTCAAACTTACGCAAACTCAGGCACTTCTCATCGCCCGTCAAAAGATACTCGTAGATGCCGGCCGGCTTGGTGATTTCCTCGTTCTTAAGCAACTCTTCGAACTGTGCTTCCAACTTGACAGGGTCAAGGTCAGTACGATGCCCGTGGCGATTGTACAACAATCCCCATTGTACGCCCTTCATTTCTTTCCGAACCTTTGGGAATACAGCCTTGACCCAATTGATAACGTTCTGGAAATAGTTCCAAAGCTGTACGGCGCTGGCGTCTTGCTGATGCCGGCCCATATAATCCTCAATCGTTATCTCGGCGCCGGTTTCAAGTGATTCTTTATCAGCAATCCACTTGATGGCAGTTTCCAAGTATTCCTGGCGGATAGATGCGCCTTTCAGATAATCTCCACCCAAGATGCTTGCCGCGCATCCAGTTTTTGAAAAGTACCTCTTTGCATCCGATACCCACGGGCCGGAATATACGGCATTACGCAGCTCTTGGTCGGTGAGCTGTTCCCCTGCGATATTGATAATGCGGAACCAATCCAGTTTTTCGGATTCGGTTCCATCGCAGGCATAGATAGAGAGCTTGTAATTGAGGAATGCTTCTTTTTCGTTTTCAGGCAAGTTGGAAAAATACAGACCATCCACAGAGAAACCACCCGTAACATACCGGCAGAACGAGATGGTTCGCTGCTGGCCGTCCATGACCTCATAATTTCCATCTGCGGTTTTACACCAGTACATAACATTCAGAGGCAACCCCTTTTTGATTGTGCGGATGACCTCGTCACGCTGCTTATCCTGGTAAATGAATTCCCGTTGGTATGCGGGGCGAATATTCAAGCGGCCATCATAGCCGGACACGCCTTCTTCGGAGTCATCGATGTAGCCAGAGACTACATCACGAATGGTGAGTTCAAGTGGAATAATTTTCATATCATTCTCCCTATAATTAGTTACAGAATTAAACGTATATATGTTTCATAAAGAGCCAAGAGAAAAAGGTCTTCCATTTTTACTTCTTGTCCTTCTTCACGCAACTGTTCTAATGGAGCCTCATAATTATAATCAAGTATTGTGTTTTTGGAAAAGTGAGCAATATATAGCATTACTGTGGTTACAAACTGGCAGGCTTCCATTGGACCCATATTGTTGAAACAATAAAAATCAGCTAAATAAGTTATTGGTTTTGAATGCCATTTACAACTAAATGCTTTACTCAATGTGTCACATATGCATTGTTCATATGGTGCTTTGTCATTGTTGTTGTAATATGACTGTATGGCCGGTATATTTTAAAATCTTTGATAAGGGATATATTGATATGGAAAATTTTTCGGCCCATAATTAAGAAGGCAATTGGAAACATATTTGCCATTTTCGTAAAAAATATCTTTATCGTTCGGAAAATTATCTCTAACCACCTTCCTTATAGTATCAATGCATTTATCGTAAAAATCGGATATTACAACAACGTCTAAATTCAGATGGCAATGTGCAAGTATTTTGTTTTGCGTTTCATGTGTGAGATAGCAAAAATCTCTGTATATAGGACGTGAATAATAAAACGTATTGTTATATATTGAAGCAATTACGCACAAAGGGATTAGCCGAATATCTTCCCTGTGTTCAGAAATAAACTTTGCGGCTTGAGCTTCAATTTGTTCATTGTGTCGCAGCTCATCTCTACAATCTAATCGGCGTTCAAAATTGGACATTTTTTCTGTTTGTTTGTACTGAACACATGCAATTATAATTGTTGCTGCCAACGATAAACTTGAACATACCAATTCGAAGAAAGCAGAAAAATCAAGACTAATAAAAGTATCGATTAAATACCCAAATAGTCGCATAATTATGATAACCAAAAAAATCGTTTCTTGAAACAAACAAAGAAGAATAGCCGTAATTAAGTATGAAAATAATATCATAATCGCTGTACCAAAATTCTAAAATATGGGCATTTGCCGTTTATACAAAGGTCTTTTCCATCGTTACCTTTTCGAAATTGAATTATCTCAAACTGCTCCGGATTATACTTATCCAGGAACGTGATGGGCACCCCCATCACACCGTCATAATCACATGGAATATCAACGGTTTTGTCAACGTTGATTGCGTCATAGTTGTCGTAATGAGGATATTCGTCTTCGTGGCCATGGTATTGTTTGACAAGAATCAATTCCTCGTGGCGCTTTTTGATGTCGAGGTTGGTGAACCACATTACCCCGGATACTCTAATCAATCCATTTTTGTGTTGCGATGATGCAGCATAATCTTGGTAGGGCGAAGCAAAATAACCAACATTTCCAGAAAATCCATAACCGAGCCACATTTCATTCTCTTTTAACAAAGGGAAAATTTCTTTATATGTTATGGCATTTTGGTTCCCAATTATAATAAACTTCACATTGTGTTTAATAAGTACAGACACATACTCACGCCACAAAGAGAATGGCGGGTTACTTACCACAATATCAGCCTCATCCAGAATATTCAGGCATTCTTGTGACCGGAAATCGCCATCCCCTTCCAGAAGCTCCAGTTTATTTTCACCGGCTACAAACAGATTCGCAATATCGTCCATGTTGTAGCCGCTGGTCGCTGTCTTGCCATGAACAACCGTAACCTCCGCCTTATAGGCACGTTTCCGACCATCAGGAGCAACACCATCAACATAATCGAACATATTGAGCTGACGGTATGCAATAGGAGACCCCGCATAGCTGGTCGTAATGAGTTTTTTGAGGCCGAGCCGGTTAAAATTCAGCACAAAATAGCGGAAGAAGTTAGATTCAAAGGGGTCATCACAGTTGCAGAGAACAACCTTTCCTTTGAAATGCTTGGTATAATGAGAAAGCTCCTTTTCAATGTCTGTGAGCTGCGTGTAAAACTCATCGTTTTTAGTTTTCTTGGCTTGGGTTAGATTTTTGTTTGGCAACTTATGTGACCTCCATATTTTTTCAAAAAAGAAAGCCACCCATTCGACTTAACGAATAGGTGACTATTCAATCACTATTGTTTTATATTTCCATGATATAAATGACGCATTTTTCGTTGAGCATCTTTTTAACATCTTCGTTGCCACTGTGATAAAATTTCATAGCTCCAATGCAGATGCATCGACAAAGGGAATCAAGGTCCATGGTGATATCAATTCTGCCGTTTTCATCAACAATAACTCCATTTATGTGGTGTGAGGGATTATTTTTGTTGTATTCAAAGCAAACTTTCTTTATTGTCGTTTTCTTTTTGCTGTTTATATCACTGTTTCCATTGTGTAAAAATGCACATCGAAGAAGCCAACATGTGTAGCCGTTAAAAGCAGGCTTAACAATTTGGCTTCCATTATATTTTATTACACAGTCCGGTAAGCACAAATGCTGAGAAACAAAATCTGAAAACCATTTTTCATAATCTTCGCCATTTACCTTTCCGTTTGACTTAGCTTCTACTTCTTTCCTTACCCACGCGCAAATATCCGGTATAGTCAGGCAAAGGGCCAACGCCGCATTGTATAAACCATTTTCAAGTGCTACTCCAACTTCCTTTATCTTATCAACAAATAAAACATTTGAAATACCATTTTCGTTATACATGATTTATCCTCCACCAATAAAAAACAGGCAGCCCAACCGGACTGCCTGTCAATAAACTCCCTTAAACTTACAAAATCAAAACTCGCACATTCTCGTTACGGGTTGACACTGCCGCGATAGCATCGGCGATTGCGTTTGAATTGCGAGACTGCCACTCAAAGCGGACCGTCAGATGCTTGGACGCAATGCGGTTCTGGATTTTACGGACGATTCGCATCTCATTTTGACTGGTATGCGCATCACCGTTGAGATAGTCTACAGCATTCTTGTTGTCCGATTGAAGCAACAGCTTGGCGCCATCATCGGGGATTTCTTCAAGCGCAAAGAGAATTGCTCGAAGCTCGCCCTCAACAATATTAGATGTCTCAATTTGCTTGCCGCAGACAAGACGCGGTTGGCCTGTTTCATCCAGTAAGACGGCCGCAATGCCGGTTGTTTTGGTCTCCTCTGAGAATGTTGCATCCGTGACGATAGTTAGTTCAATCGCATCAGTACACATTCCGATACACCATCACGAACAGGACGTCAGTATCTTCATTCGAATCCGGATTGTCGGGGTGAACCAGCGGCAAGGGAGTCAGCCACAGGTTCTTCGTGTTGTCCGCATTCGCTCGACCGTTCAAAATTTCATCGAAAAGATTCTCACTGGCTTTTTTCTTACAGACCAGATTCTTTTCTTTAGAAAGTTTTGCAAGGCACTTCTTAGCACAGGCAACAGCTGCTTCAGGGCTAATAGCGCACCCCATCGGTCCATAAAAGCGCTGGTCATAGAATGCATATGCAACTTCCGGTTTTTTCGGCTGTGCCTGCGCTGGGGCCTGAACCTGAGACTGGGCTGTAGGTGCTTGCGCAGGGACACTTGCATTCTGCTGGACTCTCGTAAAGGCTGCCTGAGCCTTTTTCATTTCCATTGCAGCCACATGAGCATTCCAGACCGCAACAGTATTGGTTGCGAGAGCATACAGGTACTCTGCATCCACCGGGACGATGATTTGTGTCCACTCAGCCCCTTTCTTTGGGGTAACACCACCAAGTTCGGAGTTGCATTCACCTTCACAGGACTGTGCCCGCAAAGCATAGGTGCCGTCTTTCTGGCCAGGAATAATATCGAACCGGCGAAACTCTGCTTTGCCATCTTTAGCACGCTTGGAAGTCGTACCGCCGATGCAGGACCAGATAGCCTGCTGATATACCCTCTGGCCATTGGCCGCAGCCTTACGCTTTTCGAAGTTCTGGCGTTCCGCAGCGCAGCGACGGGCAAGAACACCATTGGAAATCATCTGGCAAAGCCCCAGTGCGGTTACGCCCATCTTACCGGAGCCATCAGAGCCGGCCTTGACCATCGGGACACCGATTTCAATCGTCTTTACCGGTTCAAAAGAGGGTTTCCCTCTATGTTCGACAAAAGAGAGGTGCAGACGACTATCATAGTCGTCGCCATTGAACCAGTCGGTTTTGGCTTTTACAAACGATTTAAGGGCCTGTGCGTTCCAGATGTCCCGTTCTTTTTTATAAGAATTGTTTTCTGACATTTTTAATCCTCCAGCGTAGTAACTTTTTCTTTCTCGGCAATCGTTTCGTTGTTTTCGTTGCGCTCCCTGTACACAGACCCAGCGAACCCAGTGAGGCAACCCCACTCGATTTGTGCCAGACCGCCGTCACGGTCGCCGTTACAGGGAATCATAGACAACCCTTTTTCGCAACGAAGATATTGGCATACCTCTTCTTCTGTTACAGACAGACATTCCGCAATCTGCTTTGTGTTGAGCGGCGTATCTTCACCATGACGTTTAACCATGAATACACTGCTTCCGTTAGCGAAAACAGCAATATTCAGGTCGAATTCCGGGAAGTTATAGGAAGCCGCTCTGCCCTCAACTACGAGGAACCTTTTTACTCGCATCGCATTTCCTTTCTACCTCTATTTGAGGCCGGTTTTGGTGTCTGTCACCCGTTAAGGTGACGCGAATTGCCAAAGAAAAAAGCAGCCACCTAAAAATAGATGGCTGCTTGTCATAGCAGGTTTTCAGTTTTTATTATAGGCACAAAATCCCGTTAAGTTTCTTTGACAAAAGATAGTATACTCACTTTGCGACACCCTTGCCGAGACAGAATGATGCAATGAAAGTTGGATGGGTACACCTATGAATTGTACATATTTATTATACCACTCTTTACATAAAACCGCAACGAAACCAGCTTTTTGAGAAAAGAAATTTTGCACACAAAAATCCGCTTGCCCGAAAACGAGCAAGCGGGATGATGCGTTTTGGGAAAATTCAGCCAACAAGGAAGTGGAACAGTGTTCCGAGAGCAGTATCTGCTGCAATCAGCAGCACCGCAGTAAGGGCGCAGACGCAAATAACGACCAGGGCCTTTATCCAGCATTCCTTACGTTTTGGCCAAATAATAACTGAAGGAAGGATGTGCCTTTTTGCCTTGATGGCTACTTCCCCGCCCTTCTCAGCGATAGGTTTGATAGCGTCCTGTACGCCCTTTTTCATGTTTTTGCTCATGGCAGCCTCCTTATCCCCAAATTGCTATAACTGTCAGCAGAACACCGCAGACACATGCCACAACGATAATGGCTTTACGAAGCGTTCGTTCATTGGTATCTCGCATAGCAGCTGCACGAGAATTGTTTGATTCGGCAAAGCCACCAATGGTACGCGTTTCACGATGATTGGTCATCAGCGTACCAGCAATCAGGGCTACGGACCCAAACAACACCAAAATACCCAGAATAATCTGAATCACACTCATTTTTTTCACCCCACCTTTCAGTCCAAGAAACCCTTATGCTGACGGACAACCATATACGAATCCACCGCCGTCACAGCTTCGAGAGCCACACCACAAACGATAAGCAGCGTCGTACCACCGAGTTGGATTTGCAGGCCCGTGAGATTGCCAAGCATAATCGGAAGCGCCGCGATGATTGCGAGAATCAGAGCACCCAGGAATGCGACAGACTTTGCGGCTCTTTCGAGGTATTCTGTTGTCGGAATCCCAGGCCGAATACCTGGAATTGTGCCTCCGTTCTTCCGTAGGCTATTCGCAATTTGTACAGCGTCAAACTGAATATCAATGTAGAAGTAGTTGAATGCAAAAATCAGGGCGATGTAGATAATGTCATATACCCAGTTATAGGTATTAAAGCCGAGTAACGCATTACGGAGTCCTTCATTCCAATTTGCACCAATAAACGAGCCGATAGTAGCCGGAAGGCTCATAATGGTACTGGCAAAGATGATAGGCATAACACCGCTCATCACGACCTTAATGGGAATGTAACTGTGTCCGGCGCCAATTGAACTTTTGCCATTCACAGAACGCGAATACTGAATAGGCACACGCTTTTCTGCGTCGGTAGATTTTACAACGAAATAGATAGCAAGCACTGCAAGAATCGGCAATACACCGAGCATGATGGCATGTAGAATCTCATGTTCCTGAATATAAAGGATAAATGCCTCAAACAAATACACAACATCTGCCCACCGGGAAATGATGCCAGCGAAAATCATCAGCGACACACCATTGCCGATACCGTAATCGTCAATCTGCCAACCGAGCCATACAACCATCTGAGAACCAGCCACAAAAGCTGCAACAATGACAACAGCGACAAACACACCAGAGATGCCAGTCATGAAGGCCAGCGCTTGATAAGACCGCAGCATAGCATAATAGCCGATAGCCATAATTAGCGCGAATCCTGCAGCCACGTACTGCATGATTTTACGATACTTGTCAGTTTCTTCTTTCCGCATCCGGTCCAGCTGCGGGAACACAACCGTCAACAGTTGTACAACAATGGAAGAATTGATGTACGGTGAAACACCAAGTGCAAATACCGCACACTGACTCAACGCACCACCAGATAGCATATTCATGTATGCAAATAGGTTACCGCCTTCAAAAATGCCAGAAATGACGCCATTATCAATAAATGGCACAGGAATGGCACATCCTACACGGAAAAGGAGCAGAACTGCCAGTGTGACGAATAGCTTTTTTCGTAGCTCTGTAACGGTCCAGAGATTTTTCAGTTTGTCCAAAAATAAGACCTCACTTTCCATTCGGGTTAATCGTCTACAAACAGCACTTTCGCACTATTATTTTCCAAAATATTCATCAATACCTTACCGTCATACCCCCATAGGAGTAGGCCGAGCAAAGCGTATGCTTCTTGTTTCATGGTTGAAAAGCGAGCGGGCGACATGTTGTGGAGTTTTGCTAACTCCTGTTCCCGAACATAGGTGCCTTTGCCATCAGCTGTTGCAACTGTCCGATTGGATACCAGGGATTTAAGAATCGTCGAATAACGATGGCCATTCACCGGATAGTACTCAATGAGTGCAATGGAGCCGGCAATCAGGAGCAAGAACTTCAGTACGATATTGGTACTGTACAGCACGCTTCCCCGCTCTGAGTAGCGCAAAACCTCTGCAGGCGTTTTAGCCCAAAGAATTGTACTTGGTATGTCGGCCACATCACTGTTGCTCCAAAAAAGCCGCGTATACTCACGAAGCAGGAGCTTTACGTTGTGGTACACATACATATTCTCATCATCCTGCCCCATTGCATTTTCAATAGGTGAGCGAATCAGGGCCGGAATTAGGCTTTTCATATCTTGTCCGCAAAGGCGATGCATAATTTTTACAGCATCACAGAGGTATTTATTTACCTCAAACCGGCTAACACTCTCTGCCACGTCGGGCTCTATATCCAGAATCAGGCGGATTACGTTTTGATATTGTGTCCCGTATTCCGGATATGTTGCCAAGCGGTCCACTGCGGCATCCAGTGAATCAAGTATTTGATGGCACAGGGTATAATATTTCTCTCGGTTAGAGAGAAATAGCTTGTTATCATACCCGAAGGCATCATGGAGCATCTTCTGCGTATCAGCAAATTTGGAAACATCACCAGACTCTATTGCCAAGTTGATGACATCCGAGATGCTTTCACCGTACAAAGACCATTTTAAGGCCGGGTAAAGAACCATTCCCAAAATGGTATTAGTGTATTTTGGAGACGATTCAAGAAGCTTATTTAACTGGTTCTTTGCGGTGCCAGAATTTGGCTTTTTCGTAAAAAGGCTGGATAGTTGTACGCCGTTATAGAATTCTCCAGTAAAAAATGCTTCATTAAGAACTGTGGCAAAGTCAACATTCTGTTCTGGTGTCACAGTTCAAACCCCCATTTCGTTTTCGCACAAATTTGCTGCCGAGCCAAATCACGTTCCGCTGCGGTCAGCAATCCTTTTTCCATAACGTCAAATTGACGGAAGCTCATGCCGTTGTCCGCAACAGCAAAGATGAATCCTTGCCATAGGTTCATAGGAAGAAATTCTGCCGTTTGATGATTCAGGATTTTCTCCATATCCCAAGCCATTTTATGGTCATCGGTTACGACCCGAATCCTATCGTCTTTTCTTGGAAGCATATGTAAGGTCTTATTTAGTGTTTTTAGCTTGTTGATGGAACTGTCGCCACTCGCATAACCATCAATGCGCAGAAAGCCATCTATCTCTGTTGGAATGACATGCGCTGCGACCGCGCATCGCTTATCTCCCTCTTTTTTGACCATTGATGAAAGATAAATAAATGTCACCTTGACACACCTCCGTCAGAAGAGCAATTTATGTGAGTTAGGCCAAAATTGCGGCGTATTGATTTGCGGTTTTGGTCAATATGTGGTATAATAAGTACACGGCACAAATATGCAACGCTGCTACGTTGCTTGTGTTATAGCAAAAATAATATGAAAGGGTGAATTACATGGCCGAAAAGGACTACAATGTACCAGAACTTACAACCGAAGAACTTCAAAAGCGTATCCGAAAAATCGACACTATGGATTTGTCATATGGGTATGTCCAGTTAATGGAAGCGACAAGAGTTAAATATGGCCTCTCCATTTATGACTGGTGCAGAGTGATAGGTATAACCCCAAGCGTATATTCTGGACTTCTTGCCGTTAAGCCAGGATATGCAAGAAATGGAACCAAGAACCTCACAATTATTGCTTCTATTTTCCGATTCTGCTATATTTTTGGATACGACCTAAACGGTGTTGCAAAAGAATTCGCGACGCAACGAGAAGAACTCTCATTCAGTTTTGATGAAATTTCTTTGTGGTTATCAAAGTTCTCAGATGAAACTTTACTCTCCATCGCCGACACGATACATTCCTCCAACGAACCCAAGTTGTCACGTTCACGTAGCATAACGGCTATTAAAAACTACATTGAAGCTAGAAATAACATTTCCGCCAACTCGAAAGTAAACACCGATTCAGAAAGTGCGGAAAACAATAGCAAAACAAGCGATGATACTGTTATTGTAAATGACAGCGAGCTCTAAATACATATTGGGAAGTTCACCCTTCCCGCCGCCCCGCCGATGTGTTCCAGCACAAAAGCGGGGCACTTTTTGAGACCTGGTATATTCAAAAAGTCAGGAGCCGAAAATATCAAGCGCCGCCAACAGGCCCTCTTGACTGATTTGTGGGTCATCGTCTTCTTGTTTTTGTGGGTTTACCGTAGTCTCATTCACTACCATTGTGGGGTGAGGAGGGGTAACGGATTGTTCGGGAGCTTTATCTTGCTCAGAGCGGAACGCTTGTTCATCCGTAGTCTCTATGATAACAGGCTGAACACTGCTTTTCGGCCGCTGCGTAGCCCCTTCATGGAGTTCACCTGCCAGGTCATCAATTACCAGAGACGTCACATAGCGAGTCGCCTGCCGATTGGCTGACAGCTTTTTTAGGTATGTGTAAGCGGCTGCCTCACTTTTCACACCCATATCAAAATTGAGATTTAGCCGTCGCCGTTCGGTCCCTGGCGGCTTACGTCTTGGCCTTGCCACGATAGACCTCAATGCCGGCTGAAGCAAGCCGCGCCATTTCCTGCGCGTAGTAGCCCCTTGCATTCGCCTTAACATCTGGAATCAGGACAATATCATTGTTGCCTTTCTCAGTAATATACCGATGGAAAGCATCAAACAGTAGAACACTACCGCCGCCAACCATACAGATATACCCCATATACAGGTCGACTTTTCTGGCTTCCAGCTCGAGAATCAGTTTCTTGACAAACTCATTCTTGGCACGTTCAATGGACGCCTTCATGGCATCCGGACAAGATTTCTTTCCCTGCATCAGAACATCAATCATAAAATCATCAATGTTCCGGCCGCAATCCTCCATAATGGTTCGGTGTGCCAGCTTAAACAATTCCAGCACGCCCATCTCTTCGAGCGTGATGCCGGGGTTCTGCGGTTTCCGGTCAATGATGGAAATGACGTTGGTTGTCCCGCCGCCGATATCGATGATGTACGACCGGCTCGACTGAAGCATCTCATTATAGATGCGAGCATCCGAAATGGCCGCGCTGATGGTCTGGGCATATACGCCAACATCCACAATGCGAATCGTGAACGGAATCCCATCACTCATATAGTGAATCGGCTTGCCCTCGTTCCCGAAGAATTTACGGTACTTTTCTCGCAGTAATTCGCCGCCAACGCGCAGGCTTAGATGTTCAACGGGAAGACCAAGTGCCAAACCGACGTCGCAGATATATTCTGTGCCGCCAGGAAAGGCGGCCTGGAGTTCGTTTGCAATCGCCGCAAGTGTTAAAACGAAGTAATCTTCATCCGATGTCTTGTCCCGCCGGGCTTGGAGACGGTCGTTTGTGATGCTGTAATACTGGTCATTTACCATAACGGACCCGACCGTCAAGGGTGGAGGAACGGTTCCGTGATGATTCAGACCGGTAGGAAACGGTTTGGTGCTGTTCGTTGGACCAACCGATTTTACATTGAAATTTCCCTGGTCCACTGCGATACAAACACAGAGTGGACTCTCCAACTTTACGATTTTCAAATCATTTGCCTCCCATCACGCCGGCGTCTGAATAATGGCCTCAACCAGTTCTCTGGCAATCCGTTGTCCCCTACTGTGTGATTCTGCCGGCGCCATACGCACCGATACACCACGTCCCGCACAAGACTTAAATGTCTGGCAGTAGTTTTCGGCATCCAGCGTATAGGCTTCCGTCACTGTGTTCCAGCTATTTTGCATCAGTACCCAGCCATCGTCACGATTAACGAAGATGACCACATCGTGTATCGGCTGTCCGATTCGAGTATAGGGACTCAGAATGGAAGCTGCTGCACGGAACAACATACGGTTCCGACCGATACCATACATCTTTTCACATTGTGTATGGCTTTGCCGCGTTTCACCATATCCTTGTTCTACATAAAACCCATATGCACATTCTTGGGAATCGGGGTTCTCAGCCACACAAAGATAAACGCGGGCCTCGCTAACACCGATATTCTCGACACGGATAACTTTGACATCCTCGTTTACTGGAACTCCTTCATCATTTCCATCGGGCATATTAACAGTTCCGGTGTCATCCACAGAAGTAGTGGCGGTAGCGCCAGGTGTTGAAACGTCCTCGCCAAGTTCCTTCTTGGCTGTTGTCAATGCTGCCGCAAGAGCCGCTTTACGCTGCTTGGCTGCCGCATCCAGCATTGCATCCGTCGATTCCCCGGATAGCCCCTTTTCAGATTGTGTTTCACCTGTTGGTTGAATATCGGCGAAGACCTGACCGGATTCACCCGTTTCGGCTTCTGGCTTCTTCAGAGAACTCAACAGGCAGATGTGCCCTTCCTCATCAAGGCCAAGCAAGCTCAGGTCTCCATCCACACTGGCATAGATTTCGAGTTCCTTATCGGTCAGTTCATCGTCCAGCTGTGTACCGTTGCGAATCGCACTCCAACGGAGCAGGATGTTATTCTTATCTCGTTCCGCCTTCTCTTTTGCTCGGTATTCCGCCGCCTGTATTTTCTTCTGCCTGGCCAGTTCATCGAATCGCTCTGATAGGCTTGGCCCTTTCTTTTCATCCGGCATTGCTCATACCCCCTGACAAACATGAAATGATTGCGTCGTAGATTTCCCGTTCACTCTGTTCGATATTCGTAATTTTAGATAAGTAAATAAAGTGCGTTTTTCCATCCTTGCGTTCCCGGATAAGGCTTTGAGCCTTCTCCATAATAGAATGGCTGCCATAGGCTTGCGATTTGCAAAGAACGAAATCCGCTTTTGATACAGCGCCCTCGTTCTGTTTGAAATGGTCGCCAGGTATCATCTTGATATTCGGCTGGACCTCGGCGAGCCGTCTGTGAAAGTTTTCATGTCCATCTACCATCACAACCTTGTATTGCTGGCAAAGGTTAAGCAGTTCTTCATGTACTTGCTCATACGGCATACCACCGGATATTTCATCGGCGATATCGGAATCAAGCGACACTGCTGATTCATTATCCAAAGTACTTGGTTCCCGTTCATTCGCCAGTTGCCTTCTTAGTTCGGCGACCTCTTTCCGCAAGTCAGCGATAATTGAATTTTTACGGCTTACCTGCGTTTCTGCCTGCCTGGCAGAATTAAGTTTTTCTTCCAGCCCTTTAATTTGGCTATTCAGCTTCTCGATTTCTTTGTCTTTGCTATCCAAAGAAGCATATAGGCGCTGGACCTCTTCATCACTGAAATCTGCCACTTTAACCGTTGATTCGCCGAAAAACTCATCCGATAATTCATCCAGAATTTCGCTATAACAGATACGGTCAGTGACAATCGTGTAAAGAGCTGTTAAATAGGTTTTTTCAAACTCCCAAGCGCTGATTCTGTTATATAGGGCGTCCAAATGCTTAAAGACGGTTTTGGTATTTTTCTCGTTTCCCAATTCTTGGAACAGAACCGAATTTTTGCGGTCCGGATTCTTAAGAATCTCATCGTGACCATAAAACAGATTCAGTGCGTTGAATCTGTCATAATTGCAATCGGTCAGGTTCGTCCCCCACACCTTGATACTGTGAAATGTTCCGTACTGCGCATACGCACATCGCAATGCCATCATTCGGTCATTCTTGTTGACGGTCTCATAATTGATACGAACTGCCATAGTACTTCTGCCACCGGCCATATCCGGGAATCGCACTGCATTGGCCGTGCTCATACCGAATGTATTGATAGGATTGTTTCCACAGGTATTAAGCTCAAAATACCCATTTTTACAATCATTCATCCGCTTATAAAGGTCGGCGCCAGACCGAATCGATTGCGTATAATCTTTTACGGAATACGGACATCCATCTACTTTGAGTATTCGAGCCACTTCATCGTAATCTGGCTCACACTTGACCATAAACAGGTTGGCAGCATTCTCAATAACCCCATTAACATTTTTTCGGATTTCTTCGTCACCACACCAAAGTGCAGCCAGCACTAGAGCACACAATGCGCCATTAGGTAATTCATGGCCGAAATGATACTGATTACGCAGCTTTGCTAATTCTTCCTGTCTCCACATATCTGCGGGGATTACTAGCTGGTCTTTGAATTTGAGGCTTTTTCCGCCTCCCATCGCTGAGATAATTAGTTCAAAGTCACCAGTCCACACCCCAATGGCAAATAACTGCTGTGCGGTCGCACTTTTAACGTTGCGGAGCAAATCTATGGATTCTGAGAAGCCTTGAGTTAACATCTCAATCGCTTCAACAATCTTTGGCTTTTCGTCCTCACTTCTTTGCGAATATAACACCGCATATAATCGGACAAAATCAGCCCGGCACTGTCGAGATACAGTCGGCAGGACGAAATGGGTTTCATCCTTCAAAAAACGCTGGACAGCAGCTCGATGGGCCGGGTTGTTAATTGAAAATTGCGAAAGGTATTTTTCTGCCAGATTGGTCTTCTCCATAATGCCGTAAGTGACTGTTTCCATGCACTTCTTGATAAAGCAGTTGCAACCATCGCGGAGAATAACATCCTGCATAAAAAAGACCTTCCTTCGAACTTAATATTCAGCATTAGCCGGAAAACCCGTTGCCCACCGTCCGCTCTCGTGGAAGCTGCTGTTGTGGACGGTTACCCGGCAAATGCCGGGCAGGTGGAACATGCCACCCCGTTATGTTTGTTTGGCGATTACTCTGCCGCAGCCTCATCACCGGCATCGGCCTCGCTCGAAGCGACATCTTCCTCTGCAGGAGCCTCACTCTCAGCCTCGCTGGATGCAGCATCATCCTCAACGGCACTGTCATCAGCCGGGGCTTCTTCGCCGTCAGCGGCCTCGCTCTCAGTGTCAGACGTGGCCTCGGATTCAGCCAGCTCTTCCTCGGCCATCTCCTGGCCTTCGCTGGCGGCCTCATCTACAGCCTCCTCGACACCCTCGGATACGCCAACCAGCAGCTCGCCGTTGGCATCAGCCTGACCGCAGTTGTAGAGGTATGCAAAAGCATCCTGGATGGAATCGTAGGTCATCAGGTCAGTGATGGTATCGGTATTGCCGGCGTCATCCGTCCGTGTCCCATCGTAGTGGACCGTGCCATCGTCCTCAAAACGGGCAGTGACGGTGTAGCCCTGACCGGACATGGCCTGTGTCATGTAATCCGCATAAGCAGAGATGGTGGCCTTCATTTCATCCTCGGACAAATTGGCATCCGCCGGGAACTCGTACAGCGACTCATCATCCGTCACGTCAGTTGCCTCACTGGTAGACGAAGAAGACGAGGCAGTCTCACTGGTTGCACCGCTGGAGTCGGCATCCTTATTACCGGAGCAGCCCGCCAGAGCAGCGCAAAGGATAGCAGCAGAAATCGTAATAGCAAAAGCTTTCTTCAAACGCATGGTTCAGTCTCTCCTTTAAAAAGAACAATGAATAAAATTTAGGTTCCAAAACCTCATACATATATTATACCACTGTGCAGATATGTTCGCAACAAACGCGCACGGTTTTGGAACCAAAAAATAAAGCGGGACGGCGTAATGCTCGCCGCCCCGCCGCAGGTCACCTAACTATCAAAATCAGGCAACTGGGTTATTTCTTTTTGCCGCCGTTCTTCTTGTTCATGACGACCATAAAGATGGCAACACCAATCACAATCACCAGCGGCACGAACTGCAGAACATTGACACCAGTCTGAGACTGACGGATGAAGGTAGGAGCAACATACTCTTTCTTCTCTTCGGGCTCACTGTTGTCATTGCTCGGCTGCGGCGCCTTCGGGGCGATAACGCTCACGGAAGCGACAGCGGCGGCGCTGTACTGGCCGGCAACGTCCTGAGTACGAGTCACAATGTAACCCTCGAAGTCTGGAGTCACATTGATGGAAGCGTAAGCGGTGTTGGGGTCAGTGTAGGTCAGCTCAACGGGCTGGAACTTGCTTGCATCGACAATCAGGTTGCCAGCATCGTCAAACTTGGCGTCGCCCTTGCTGATGGTGTAGCACTCAAGGCCCTTGACACCAGAGTTGGGGTCAGCCTCGCAGGTGCTGAGAGCGTTGACAGAATCGGCCACATTGCTGGCTTCTTCTTCATCGCCCTCGGCCAGAGCCTCAACGCCGTCATCGACAGCGACGCCCTGCTCACCGTCTACCGTATCCTGTTCATTATCGATAGGTTTGCGTTCCTCGATTTCCTCGCCGGTCAGCCAAATCTTGACTTCGGACGTGAACTTCTTGAACTCAGTGTTGAAGACGTCAACAGCGTTATCGGCGCCGTATTCACCGGACACATCGACCGCCGTCACAACAGGCAGGCTCTTATCGATGTTCACCGTCTTGCTGCCAACCGTGGTGATTGCACCAGTCTCGGCATCCATCAGGTAGAACTCGTTTTCGACGCCAGCGCCAGTCATGGAGATGGTCATGGTCTTGCCCCAGACGTTTTCATCACCCAGAGAGTCGGAGGTGGAAATCAGATACCCTTCAGGAGGCGTAACAGTGATATCGCTGATAGCCCAGGAAGTGGTGAACTCGTCCTCGACAGACACTGCCTCGCCATCACTGGTGGAGGTCTGAGCGGTCAGGATAATGCCAGGCTTGCCGGCTTCTGCCAGGTCGTTCAGAACATCTTCCAGAATCAGGCGGGTGATGGTCAGCTTGCTGGTGCAAGGCTCATAGTGATAGTTGCCGTAATCAAGTCCATCGACGCCGCCAAAGGAGAAGGCATCCTCATACTCGCCGACATCGCCCATCTTGCCAGCCACTTCTTCAATCAAAGAGATTTCGGGAGTAATTACGTTACCCTCGTCATCCAGGATATCGAAGTGATGCGGCTCCTCACCTTCCAGGATACCCTCGTAGGTGAGTTCAGGCAGGACGGTCTCAGTGCCGTACAGCTTCTCCATATCAGGCATTGAAGTCTTGACGGATGCACGGGAAATGGTCATGACGGGCACGGCGGAGATGGTTTCGCCCGCCTCATCGACGAAGTAAACCTGGACATCATTGCCGTAGTTGGCAGCAGTCTCCTCGTCCATGTTCACAGTCACATCGAAGGTATAGCGGCCAGCGTTCTTGACATTGGTAGTCGTGAACACACTGCCATCCTCGTGGTCCGGGTCAACGGCAATATCGGGCGCGATTTCGCCATCGGCCTCAACGGCATCGGAAGTATCGTCAAACGGCTCATAGTCGATGGTCATGTCGAGCCCCAGCAGGTCAGGAGAAACCACCGCACCATGAGTACCGTCACTCTGTTCGGCATCCAGCATTTCAGCGGAAACCGTGATGTCGGGGTTCTCTACCTCGCCGTACACGGCGTCAGACGGAACGGTTACATTGACCTGAATCATGCGTTCAACAACCGTGAAGGTACCGTTGACAACGGTGATTTCATAGTCGCTGTTTGCATCGGCCGCAAAGACCGGGATAATATCGTAGTCGCCAACCGGCGTATGGTCAGTAACCACACACAGGTGAGTGCCAGTCAGGGTATCCCAATCCATCACAGCAGGTTTGCTGTCATCACCGGTGTAGGTAACTTCATCGACAGTCTCATAATCGGTCCAGTCGATATTCACAGAGTTACCATACAGGCCGGTCTGGTCAACGGCAGTAACCGTGATAGGACGCTTGGTGATGGTAAACACACCCTCAACGTACTGGATGTCGTAGTTGCCGGCGCCCACATTGGCAAGACCAGTGGCAATCACAGTACCGGTGCCAACATGAGAATGGGTAGTGGCCGGAGCACCTTCTGCATCAGTAAAGATGAAAGACAGAGCGGCATCAGTCAGGGCGTTGTACTGGTCATCATGAATGTCAAGGTTATCATTCGATGCAAAGCCTTCGAAAACCAGGTCTTCAATAGAAAGAACAGGGTTCTCGTCGCCGTACACGCGGCTGATATCCTCGGCCATAGAGACGGTCAGTGTACGCGGAGTAATGGTAAAGTCAGCGGGTTCCTTCGTGATGATGAAGTTGGAATCTTCGCCAACCACAGTCATCTCGTAAGTGCCAACGTCTTCACCAGCCTCACGCTCAACATGCAGGTCGACCAGGTCGGTGCCTTCCAGAACATAACGTTCACCATCAACAACAGTGTAGGTCAGTTCAGGGTCATCCTCACCGTAAACCTTGGTGGCTGCATCAGGGCGCACTGTAATGGGTCGAGCATTGACCGTCAGAGTAGAATCAACCCACTGAATGGTGTAGTTGGGAGCGCCGACATTGTCCAGGCCAGTGGCATGGATGGTGTAAGTGCCAACATTAGGACGT
>UMGK01053100.1_pt1 | contig 19867 bp, 22 predicted proteins | sample 1965251 | NCBI WGS metagenome assembly UMGK01 (sample SAMEA4836070, study PRJEB28245) | human gut metagenome | biome: gut microbiome; material: fecal sample | place: Denmark | collected 2008 | reverse complement strand
TAGTTGACATAATAGTTTCCTCCTGTCTGATACTGGTTTTTATTTATATGTGAGTAAGGTTAGTTTTGTAAGAAAAAAATACAAGCAGAACAGTTCTGTAAAAATAAAACAGATAGATTTCAAATGTCATATAAAGTTTTTCAAGTCAAAATGCTTATATGAACCAGAGATGGAGCTGTTGAAAGCTGATATGAGCAAAAATGAAGGAAAATGTAAAAAATATATATAAATAGAATCTTTTTTTATATGATTTACATTCTTCTTCAATTTTGCTAATAAGCAGTTTCATACTAACCAGAACTGGTTGAATAAAGAAAATTCATGTGAAATTTATCGGGAAGGATAACATATGCAACTTAATATAGGAACTAGACAATACAGGACAAAACCTAAACAATTTGCAAGTATAAATAATGATGTAATTGGTAATATTGTGGATTTATCGTTGGAAGAAATTATTGATCGTGTTGGAAACAAAGGATATACGTTTACCAGAGCAATAATGCGAGGTGCGAGAACAAAGGAGAATTTTATAAAGCAGCGTTTTTTAGTGTTAGATTTTGATGAAGGGATGAGCGAGGAAAAATTTAAAAGACGTTGTACGGAGTTACGTCTATCATATGTGTTCATGTATAGAACTTTAAGCTGGAGTAAAACAGAAGAGCGTTTTAGGGCAGTATTTTTAATGGAGAATTGGATTGAAAATTCCCAAGTGGCATATATCATAAATGATATGCTATATAGAATTTTTCCAGAGTCAGATAAATCTTGCCGAGATATTACGAAACTATTTCTTGGCGGTAAAAAAGTGGTTGATATAAATTTGGAGGCAAGAATTAATGTTGCGGAGCTTGCAAAAGCGGTACATAGCTATTATAAACTTACTAAACCAAGTAATTATGTCAGAGATTTAGAAAAAATAGCAACTGACTGGGGAATAAAAACAGTTGATGGATGGTTCTGTATATATGATGTTAAGGATTTTAAGCAGGAAGAATTAGATAAAATTGATAATAAAATTATTGACAATGATGTACTTGTTATTTTAGCTGATAAAGAAAAGCTAAAATACAATTCAACTATAAACGAAATTGTAAAAACAGTCAAAACCAGAAAACTTCCTAATTTACAGGTGCTCACAAGTTATAATACGGAATCTCTATGTAAACTTTGTCCGTTGCTAAGAGAGTTTGTAGAAGGAACGGATATACATCATGATTTGAAATGGAAACTTGCTCTTAGTTTGCAATATATAAAAGGTGGCAAAAGTTTGTTTATGAACAGTCTTATAGACAGTGAAGAAAAGTGGAAAATTGCCTGGAGCGATAATATTCCAGACAAATATCCAGAACGATGTGCTTATGGAAAATATCCTTGCCCACATAGTAGCACGTGTAATTGCTATTCTTTGTATGCAAAGGCGAGTAAGAAAATTAGAATATTAGAAAGTCAGGAAGATTTTTATGATTTAGAAGACTGTCAGAAGGAACTAAAAGAGTATCTTCAAAAGGGTGTTTCAGCGGCTAATTCAGAAATTTATATTATAAAGGCTCAGACTGCTCTGGGTAAAACCCAGCAGTATATTGAAATAATAAAGAATAATCCTAATAAAAAATTTATTATTGCAGCGCCAACTATTAAATTGCAACTTGAAATTGCAGCTAGACTTATGTTAGAAGGAGTCTGCTGTGAAATTACAGAAAGTATGTATGCAAAAGCTAAACAGTTGAATAACCCAGAATTGACACGGTTATTAGATCGGGCTATAGCTGGTGGTTTTGAACGACGAATGAAGAAAATAATAGCAAAATATAAGGCAGATCACTGTGAAGAGCTTTCAACGAGAGAATTAGAAATGTTTGATTGGGTGCTAAAAAAACAGGGGATTGGACAGAGTGGAGCTCAGTGTATAGTAACGACACATGAGCTTTTTATTTTGAAAGAATTATACAAATTGGATGGCTATGAGAAAATAATTGATGAAGATATTCTTATGACTTTGTTTAGACAGATGTATAAATTACCATTAGATACATTAAAAAAATTGTTGAGTGATTACTGGTTGCCTGACAAGGATAGAAAAACCATTAAGGAAATCTTAAGTTTAAAGGATATGAACACTATGGAAGTGCATTTCCAAAATTTATCCGAAAGCACATTGGATTATATGTATCAGAATCGGGAAAAGTTGAAAGGACCGGCACCAAAATTATTTGAAAGTACTCATGTTGTGATGTGTAAAGCGAGTAATGAAATAGTGTTCAGTAAGAAACTTGATTTTGCAGAGAGTGGAAAGTTGATTGTACTGTCTGCAACTGCAAATAGAGCTCTCTATATAGATTACTTTTCGCATAAACACGTAAATTTTAGAGAAGTTCATAAGGCAAAGTATAAGGGAAAACTTATTCAATATACTGCAGAAACACTTAGCAGAGAATATTTAAAAAAAAATGGAAAGGAGAAAGTATTAGAGGAAATATGTACTTACCTCTATACAGATAGACACATAAAAGATATTCCAATAATTAGTTTTAAGCTGCTTTTTCCAAATTCCGATATTCATTTTGGAAAAACAGAGGGATTTAATAAATATAAAGGAAAAGACATTGCTGTGATCGGTACACCGCATAATTCTCCAGTAGTGTACAAACTTGTAGGCGCGATGTTGGGATATCAAACTGCTGGACGGTTGAATAATTGGCGTGTGAAAAGAAATTGTTTTGATTTTATGATGATGACATATGGAGATTCTCAAATGCAAAATTTACAACTTTTCTTTATTGAGTCAGAGCTTGAACAGGCTATTGGAAGAGCTAGACTGTTAAGAGAAAATTGTACTGTATATGTTTTTTCAAATTATCCATGTCAGCAAGCTGAGCTTGTACAAGAAAAATACCTGAAGGACAATATGGAAACATTAGATTATGTTGAGGGTGGATCTGATACGTTGGAATGTTAGAAAATAAAAGTGATGAAACATACAAGTGACGGACTCTGATCGAAGCAGAGTTACAGTCATTCTCTTAATTATTCAAGCAATACACTTTTAATTATGAATATGTAGAGAAATATACGAATTGGGCGCTGCCAGGATATTTTATACATCTGTCTGGCAGCAAACCAGAAATGAGCATATCATTTCTGGCTGAGTGGGAGCCAGATCCTCTGTGGAGAGCTGAGGTATATCTGGCAGTATTCCAGGTCTTTATGACTGGAAGAGGGCGTATATTCAGTAAAGAAGATGTTGGAAAGGTCGCAAATGCCAATGGCATTTGCGGCTTTTGATTTGTTAAGTGGAAAGCAAAATATGTGTTCATTACAAGGTGAATTAAAATTTATTATATTAGACAAAATAACTCATACATGGTAGAATAAATTTGTTATTATAATTGGTATCAGTAAAACACGATACATAAGAACCGGAACATATCTTCGCTTTAGTAAATTATCTTTTTTTGCATAAATACTTTTTAAAACACAACTAAATACTTGCGTAATATACCTCTAATAAAATGCTGAGATTGAAGGTAAAATAAAACCAGTAATGATGAACGGAGGTGTATTTACTTGCAGATAGAAGAGTATGTTGCTGGGAATATAAATGATTTATGCAAAAAACGTCATGTGAGTAAATACAGACTGGCACAGCTGACAGGAATTGCACAGTCTTCCCTTGGAAGGATTATTGCAAATGAGAGTACACCATCATTACAGACGCTTGAAAAGATATGCAGTGCACTGGATGTAACACTGTCTCAGTTTTTCCAGGATGAAAAAGAAAATCATCTGACGGATAAACAGAATGAAGTGATGGAGATATGGAATGATCTGAGTGCTGATGAGCAGGCTGTTGTATTGGCAATGCTCCGAGGACTTAAGAAGTGAGGGAACAGTTCGGACGTATTTGTTTGACTGTTCCATTTTTGTCTGTAAGGAGAAGATGAATGCTGATAGAATGTAAATATTATGACGTTGCAGCTAAGGAAATGGAAGAACTGGATAAGCAGATAGCAGAAGAATCTGAGAATCTTTCTGAAGGAGAATTACAGCTGGAAAATGACCGGAGAGATTTTCAGTTAGCAGAAATTATCAGAAGCTTTAAAGAGAAGGAAAAAATGAAAGAGATTGTTCCTGATCCCGAGAAGATTGCTTTGTTTATCAGACTGCAGAGAGCTTCGATGGAACTGGCTAAGTTATTGGAATTGAACATTGTGACCATGAAAAAAGATGATGATACCTATGGGTATATTGAATTATCTTATGGAATTTCCTGGATTCTTTCAGATTCTCCGAAGATGTGTAAAAAGACAATGGCAATGTTATATGAGAATGCAGATCAGATCTGCTCTGAGGTAAAGGACAACTGTGTTGTACAAAGGTTTGAGTTCGAATTGGAGAAATAGAAACGATAGTGGCAATATCTTTGACTGCAAGGTATAATATTACCACAAATTCTTTAGGTTAGAATCGATGATGGAGTAAACGAAAAAGCAGTTTTGACATTTCAGTGAACTGCCCCTTCGTTTACTCCATTTTCGATTTGACCTAATTGAACAAAGTGAGCGTCCGAGTAGCTACTACCTATGGACTTTTAATCTTTTGTTCAATCGGAATTTGGAGGAATATATATGGCAAATTTATATAGGATAATGAATGATGCTACATGAGAAAGAGCAATGCACTGTCAGATTTTCAGAAATAGTGTAGAACCAGTCTTTTTCGTAACATTTTAGTCAGATATTACTGAATTTAAAATACACAAAATAAAAATAATAACAATTACTATTATTGACATAATAGAAAGTATCATGTATAATACAGACATACATAAAAAAGCAACAAAATACTGAAAAATTCAGTAGGAATCTATTAACAAAATGAATCAACATTGAAAAGGAGAAAATAACTATGAAAAAATATGAATGTGAACCATGTGGTTATATTTATGATCCGGCAGTAGGCGATCCAGACGGAGGTATCGCTCCAGGAACTGCATTTGAGGATATTCCAGATGACTGGGTATGCCCGATATGTGGATTAGGAAAAGATGTTTTTGTTCCTGTAGAAGACTAAGCAGAAAATGCAGGTGTGAAACTGACAGACACAAAAAAATCCCAAGAGAACATATAAAAAGAAATGGAGACCAGATTATGACTTACGATTTAAATATTACCTTTGATGACAATTTAGTAACAGGAAATGAAACAATTGATACCCAGCATAAAGAATTGATCGACCGTATCCAGAACTTTGTAACTGCCTGTCAAAATGGCGACAGCAAAGTAAAAGCAATCAAAATGCTGGATTATCTGGATGAATATACTGACTTTCATTTCAAAGAAGAGGAAAAGCTTCAGGAAAAATCCGGTTATCCAGAGCGTGAAAACCATCATGAAAAACATGAAGAGTTTAAAAAGACAATTCAGGAACTGCATGAATACCTTCAGGATTATGAAGGACCAACTGATCGGTTCAGTGAACTTGTACAGAAAAATGTGATTGACTGGCTGTTTGGACACATTAAAACATATGACCGCTCTGTAGCAGAATTTATCTTTATGAGAGAAAATCCAAAACGATACTAAAATAAAACAGGGAAGGTGTTCCCTCAGAGAATTCAGACAAAAGGGTGAATATTTCTATGATGGATAACCTTAGAGAATACTGTGTCAATGCTAAGAAGATTACAAATAAACAAGAACCCTATTTCACAGGCCCATTTGGGAATGATATTTTTCAATGTTCCCCTAGCTGCGAATAAAATATGTACATGTTTCTCATACAAATTCAGCTAAAAAATAATACCACACCTTTATTGGACTGGGGAAAGTATTGGGAAAAAGATGTAAGGATAATGGTGCCTATATCTGTACAGACTCATTACTCATTTATTGATGGAATTCATATTGGTGAGTTTGTAGATTCATTAGAAAAATATTTTGCAAGTTTTTAACAATCAAGTTCCAGTTTGTGGAATTGGAGCAGTGTAAAAACAAGTTCAAAATTTAAACAACATATTATAATTATGAAAAAGCAAAGGCTGAAACATTCCTTTGCTTTTTTCATGTCCAAATATATCAGAGAAAGGAGCTATGCCAATGGATTTTTCATGGGAGCTGTTATTTGAACTGCTGGGTAAGGTTGCAGATACAATCGGTAATGTTCTCGGCGGCACAAAGAAAGATTGAGAAAAACGAAAACAGGAGGTGATGAAACATGGGAGAGGATGAAATTGTAAGGCTGTTCAATGCCAAGATCAAGCTGGAACGGAAGCAGTATAAGAAGCGAGTATTACAGTTAGCCCCAGAGAGAATTTACCAGAGGGCGTATCAGATCAACTGCCGGGAGAATATTGCAGAGACTTTGCTGGAAAAGAGCGGTGAGATGAAATCAGAGGTTCTGCGCTGTCTTCTGGTCCTGCCAAATGTGATCCAGTTCTTTTATACCAGGTGGATGGGAAAAGGAGATTCTTTCCAGCTGGAACTGGAAAACAGCATGGATACCGGGATCAAGGAAATTGGGCTGCTCCTGGAGCAGGAAGAAACGGAGGCAGCATGAAGAAGAGAGTCATGTGTGTACATACGGAGCTGGTAAGGGAAGGCTCCGTATTATACGAGGGGAAAGATGGAACCACAGGTATTACAACAACAGAGGAGGCTGCAGGTTTTGCAGCCTCTTTTTTCGACGAGGCGGAGAGCTACGGGCATTGCAGTGGTCGGATATAGATTTTGAGAATAAAATCATACATGTGAATGGAACTTTGAAGTACATAGCCAAGGCTAAAGTAAAATATATGATTGATGAGCCAAAGTCTGAAAGTAGTAAAAGGGACATTCTAATGCTTGACAATCTGGTGACTGTACTACGAGAGCACAGGAAGCGCCAGCTCGCGACAAGAATGCTTCTGGGGGATAAATGGAGACCGGAACTAGGATTTGAGAATCTGGTGTTTACAGGCGGTTTTGGAAGATGTATTTCAGAGACTGCATTATATGAGGATATGAAGAAAATCAGAACTCAAATCAGAGAGGATGGACATGCGTTTGGAGCACATACACCCCATTCGCTTCGTCATACATTTGCAACGCGAGGATTTGAGAAAGGAATTCCACCCAAGGTTATGCAGGAAATCCTGGGGCATAAGTCAATTACAATGACTTTGGATATCTATTCACATGTACTTCCGGACAAGAAGGCTGAGGAGATTAACAAGTTGGCAGCGATGTTTTAGCAAGGGGGAGCAAAGGCTTCTCCTTATATTTTAGAAAAAACGCCTTACTGTACTTTTCTATTTGAGGTGTAGCATATATGGCGAAAAAATGGTACACTGAATAAAGAACTTATATAACTGGCTCGGAACTTAAGTGCCAATTTTTAGTTTTCATTAGGAGATAGGATTATGGAGAATAATTTGTTGTATCATGGAAGTGCTATGGAAGTTATTTACCCGGAAATCAGAATAACCAGATATACCAAAGATTTTTCATGGGGATTCTATTGCACCAATAGTTATGAACAGGCTTACCGCTGGGCTGATCGAAGATCCTCCCATGGAATTGTAAATGTTTATAAATACACGGAAAATCCAGAATTAAAGATTTTGCATTTCCCTAAAATGAATGATGAGTGGCTTGACTTTATTGCCAGATGCCGTTCTGGAGAAAGCCATTCCTATGATATAGTAGAAGGACCGATGGCTGATGATACAATATGGGATTTTGTAAATGGCTTTGTGTCGGGAAAGATTCCAAGAAATGTATTTTGGGAATACGCAAAATTCAAGCATCCTACACATCAGATCAGTTTTCATACAATAAACGCACTGCGGTGCCTGGAATTTGAAAGGAGTGAGCCGATTTATGACCGAGAAACAGAAAGATGATATCTATTATGTGTGCAGTTTAATTGAATTTATAGCACGTAAGACCAAGAACCACAGACAGGACGTGATCCGATATTTCTCTAAAAAAGATATCCAGAGACAGCTTCGGCTTGCAGAAGTGAACCACTGTCTTTCCTTTGAACAGGTAGCTGATGAGTTAATTGAAGATTATGGGATTAAAAATGGAGATTTTGATACGGTTAAAGAGTGCAAATATGAAGTTCCATCTGTTACATCTATTGGGATGCTCTATCAGGAACTGGTTTTATCTACAATGAAGGAGGAAGATGCCAGTCAAGGAATCATAGACGTTTTTTCATCGTTCATCACAGATGAGATTTCTGATTTTAATTCCAGCGTGTATTATACGAATCCAGATTATCTGCGGTGTTCGTATTTGAGTGGTGAGATGTTGGCGTAATAAAGGGGGGCAAAGTCCCCCTTGAATTTTTCTGCCAGAAAGTCTGCTTGGGTTCAAAGCTTAATATATTTCTGACTTCTGCTCCTGGGCTTATCCGGGATAGTCATGCGGATCAGATCAAGCTTAATGGCAGGATGTAAATAATTTTTTCGGAAAGTTTCTTTTGATTTCAAATCTAGTTTTTTCATTAGTGCGTTGCTGGTATAAGGAATGTCATACTCCATTACAGAAAGTAGTTTCTGAACATAATCTGAGAGCAGATGGTTTTCTTCATTGATTTGGGCCGGGATGTCATCCAGGATTTTATCAATCTGTGACAGCATAAATTCAATAAAGCCAGTGGAAGAGCCTGCCCTATGACATTGGGCGATTGCGTCATAATATTCAGTCTGGAATTTCTCAATCTGGCTTTCGATAGGAATATATTCAAATATAGGCTTCCATTTTGCGAGAATAGCGGTGTGCCATAGCCTTGCCATTCTGCCATTTCCATCAGAAAATGGATGGATAAAAACAAATTCATAGTGGAACACGCTGGCAAGAATCAAAGGATGGATCGTGTTTCTGGATTTATTCATCCAGTTAAAAAGATCACTCATTAATTCTGGAACAAGGTGTGCTGGTGGAGCCATGAAAATACACTGGTCACCATTAAAAACGCCTTCTTCCCCATGTCTGAAGTCCCCAGATTCATTTACAAGATATCTGGTCATTATGCCGTGAAATGTTTTTAAATCTTTGATACTGTAAGGGTCGATTTCTGACAGGCGTTCATAAGCTTCGTATGCGTTTTTTACTTCCTGTATTTCTGTTTGTTTTCCAAGAACTGTTTTTCCCCCTATTACATCCCGGACTTGTCCTAAAGAAAGGGAGTTGGCTTCAATTTTCAGAGATGAGTGGATGGATTTAATGCGGTTGTTTCGTCTAAGGTGCGGCTTGGATTCAAGGCTGCTGGTAGCTGTAATGCGTCCGATTTTTTCTGAAATAGAGGACACATATGTTAGTATTTTGTTGGTAATGGTAAAAGGTGGTGCGTAATCTCCCATAAAATACCTCCGTGTATAATGATTAACTTGCTTATTAACTTGCGTATTTTCTTGCTTAATTATACATGGGAAGAAAGAAAAAAACAATTTCTGTTTTTGAAGAAATTGAGTGAGGGTGGTTAAAAGCTGCCCTCATTTTTGCGTCGGAGGAAACTGATTTGGGTACTTGAAATGCAATCTTGGGTATATTTTGGGTACGGAGGGTAAATGTTACAGAAATATTACGAGAATTGTGAACCCCAAAACCCAGCAAACCCTTATAAATCCAAAGAGAAACACCCGGTAGGGGAGCTACCGGGTATTTCGAGGGGAGTATAAATAATTAAATAAGGGGTTATGTAAAAAAATTTTTGAAGGGTAAATTCTTTTACAAAGCCAATTATAATATAAATTGGAAAAAAAAGCAATATCATTTTGATGAATATTCTTTCTGCAATTGGTTACAATACACAAAGTAATTTGAAAACAGCTGCTGGGTGCGGAACAGAACGCGAACAGCGGCATTCAACAGGAGGAATACTCAAATGGCAAAAAATTATGAGTCTGAAAACAAGAACAGCAGAAATTCAACAAACAGATCTTATGAAAATGAGATGAATTCTCAGGATTGCAAGAATTCTTACTCAAAAAACAGCAGCAAAAACAAGAGTCGTAATTCTTACGAGTCTGGGGAAGATACTACTTCCAGATATTAAAATATTTTAAGAAAGGGCGCAGGGTCTGTTGACTCTGCGCCCATGTTGGGAGGTTTAATGTATGCCGGAGGTTTTTGATGAGCAATGCGGAAGGAAATCCAGAGCCTTTTTCAGACACGCTCTAACGTTGCACGCGTCCTGCACCGTCGCTTTCAATCATGGAAAGAACTTATGATTCAGTAATATATTTAAGCCAGTGCTTTCATTACTTCATACGCACCATTTTCACGGATCTGAGTTAAGTAATTGCATACAGCTGCTTCAAATCCGGAAATCTGTGTCAGATCTTCGCCCCAGAAGGAAGTATTGGTGCAGACTGCATGAACAAGATCCGCTGCGGAATCATCTTTATGTGCAAGGTAGAATTCGAGAACTGCTTTGTCATCTTTTACAGTGTATTCATTAGCTGCTCTTTTGGCTGTAAGTCCGTCTTCGCTCATAGCATATCCGTTATAGAATGCAATGTAGAAGGCGAAAGAAGCTGTGATGCATGCAGGAAGTGTACCTTTGCGTTCAACATATTTTTTGAGTGACGGCATAACACGTGCTTTCCATTTGGATGTAGAGTTTAGAGAAATGGAAAGAAGAGCGTGATCGATAAATGGGTTTTTGAAACGTTCTGTAACAGCAGCGGCAAAATCTTTGAGCTCTGCTTTTGGAAGATCCAGAGTAGGGATGATCTCATCATAAATAGTTTTGTTCATAAATCCACAGATCACATCGTCGTTCATGCAGTCTCTGACAATATCCTGTCCTGCAAGGTAAGCACCCAGTACAAAGGAGGTATGAGCACCATTTAAGATACGTACTTTTCTCTGCTTGTATGGTTTGTGATTGTCTGTGATCAGGATTGGAAGGTTCGCTTTGTCAACCGGGAATTCGTCTTTGATTGACTGAGGTCCTTCGATTACCCAGAAGCCGAAGATTTCACCTGTGTCGATCAGTTTATCTTTATAGCCAAGTTCTTCACAGATTGCAGCAGCTTCATTTCTTGGATAACCTGTTACAATACGGTCTACAAGTGTAGAGCAGAAGATGTTTTCCGCTTTGATCCAGTTGATAAAGTCTTCACCAAGATTCCACTGCTTTGCATATTTTAATACACATTTTTCAAGCTCTTTTCCATTATCATCGATCAGCTCACAGGAAAGAATGATAAATCCTTTGCCGGCTTTCTGACCGAATTTCTGGAAACGGCGATACATAAATTGAGTAAGTTTTCCAGGATAGCTGCCAGCCGGAACATCAGTAAACTGACAGGAAGAATCATAAGTAATTCCGGCTTCTGTTGTATTACATGCGATAAAACGGAGGTCCGGGTTATCTGCACATGCGAGAACTGCTTCAAAATCCTTATATGGATTGAGACAACGGCTTACACAGGAGATAACACGCTTTTTATTTATTTTTTTGCCATCCTGGAATCCACGGAGAAATAAGGTATAAAGACCCTCTTGTTCGTTGAACCTGTCATCGAGATCTGGAGCGATTGGCTGGCACAGAACAACTTTGGAGTTGAATCCGGCTTTTTCGTTTAACTCATCTATAAAATAATCTACAAATGCACGGAGGAAGTTTCCTTCACCAAACTGAAGTACACGTTCCGGCGCTGATTCAAGAAGGTATCCATCATAGCCCTGTTCTTTTAAAACAGCATAAGATAATTTTTTCATTTTCATTTTTCCTCATATATAATGATATGAGTGTTAAAAGGTCTTTTGACACTCATTTGATATCCGGATTGCTACGCAGCTACGCTGCTTCCGCAATTCGATTTATGTTTTATAAAGTAACGCCCTGTTTGAAGATTGCCATATCATGGAAACCTGCTTCTTCGGATTTTGATTTCTTTCCGGATGCAATCTCAAGGACAAAATCCAGAAGATTTTCTGAAAGCTCATCAAGAGGAGTATCATTTACCATGACTCCACAGTTGAAATCAATCCAGTTCTGCTTCTTTTTTGCAAGCTGGTTATTTGTGGAGATTTTTACTGTAGGTACAGGACTTGCAAATGGTGTTCCGCGTCCGGTGGTAAAAAGTACAATGTGTGCACCGGATGCAGCAAGGGCAGTAGAGGCGACAAGATCATTGCCAGGTGCACTCAGCAGGTTTAATCCTTTTTCCTTTACAGGTTCTCCATAAGAAAGAACTCCCATGACAGGTGCACTTCCGGATTTTTGCGTACATCCGAGAGATTTATCTTCCAGACTGGAAATACCGCCTTTTTTGTTTCCAGGAGAAGGATTTTCATAAATGGTCTGGTTGTGACTTTTAAAATAGTTTTTGAAATCGTTGACAAGGGCAACTGTCTGGTTGAACAGATCTTCTGTCTCGCAGCGGTTCATAAGTAATTCCTCAGCACCGAACATTTCAGGAACTTCTGTAAGAATTGTAGATCCTCCCATAGAAATCAGTTTGTCAGAAAATGCACCAACAGTAGGGTTTGCCGTGATTCCGGACAAACCATCAGAGCCGCCGCATTTCATACCGATTATCAGTTCAGATGCACGGATTGGTTCTCGTTTAAATGAGGATGCATAGGAAATCAGTTCTTTGACAGTTTCAATACCATCACGGATCTCGTCTTCGCATTCCTGGGCAACGAGAAAACGTACACGCTCAGGATCATAGTCCCCGATAAATTTCTTTAATTCATCGATGTTGCTGTTTTCGCAGCCAAGTCCAAGAACCAGAACACCGCCTGCATTAGGATGGTTCACTAAATCAGCAAGAATCTGACGTGTGTTATTCTGATCATCACCCATCTGGGAACATCCGTAAGGATGTGGAAAAGCACAGACACCATCAATCTGGTCTGTCATGTACTTCTGTGTGGCTCGTTCAATAGCAGATGCCACATTGTTAACGCAGCCTACTGTAGGAATGATCCAGATTTCATTGCGTACACCAACACCACCGTTTTTTCTGCGATAGCCCTGGAAGAACTTTGGCTCCCGGTGTGGAAGCTCTGTGATAGTTTTGTTATATGTATAAGTAAGAAGATCTCCCAGCCCTGTTTTTAAATTGTGAGTATGAATCCAGGAACCTGCAGGAATTTCTGCGGTTGCACGTCCAATGGGATTACCATATTTAATAATGGAATCACCAGGCTTGAGACTTTTTAATGCAAACTTGTGTCCCTGCATGATTTCTTCTGTAAGAGTGAGTGTGGAGTTATCAAGTTTGATCACAGTGCCTTTCGCCAGAGGCTGAAGCGCAACGGCTACATTATCTGAAGGATTAATTTTAATAAAAGATTTCAAGAAATCAACAACCTCCTTTATGTGAAAATAATGTATGTAAGAGCTTACATACAAATTACATCAACAAAACGGGAACGTCAATAGGAAATGGAAAAAAAGCTGAAAATGGTAAAAATACACAATGTGTAGTGCGAAAATTTGTCTGTTCTGCAAATACTTCGTGAATTGAAAATGATACTTATTTGTCGTATACTGTAAATAAAATGTAAGACCTTACATTTTGTTGAAACGGATAGAAAGGAGAGGAGAATTATTTTATGAAAGCATTTATGGACAAAGATTTTTTACTTTCAACAGAAACTTCAAAAAAGTTATTTCATGAGTATGCAGAGACAATGCCAATTGTAGATTACCATTGCCATATCAATCCCCAGGAAATTGCAGAGGATCGTAAGTTTGAGAATATTACCCAGGTGTGGCTTGGTGGCGATCATTATAAATGGCGTCAGATGAGATCAAATGGAGTAGATGAGTACTACATTACAGGTGGTGCCAGTGATCGTGAAAAATTCCAGAAATGGGCAGAAACTCTTGGGAAAGCAATCGGAAATCCGCTCTATCACTGGAGCCATCTGGAATTGCAGAGATATTTCGGATATACAGGATATCTGAACGGAGATACAGCTGAAGAAGTGTGGAACCTGTGCAACAAAAAGCTTCAGGAAGATGATATGTCTGTAAGAAACATTATCCGCAAGTCCAATGTAAAATTAATCTGCACAACAGATGATCCGGTAGATGATCTGAAATGGCATAAAGTTCTTGCAGAGGATGACAGCTTTGAGGTGAAAGTGCTTCCTGCATGGCGTCCGGACAAGGTAATGAATCTGGAAAAACCGGAATATCCGGAATACATGAAAAAGCTTTCACAGGTCAGTGGCGTTGAAATTGCTGATTTCGCAGATCTGAAAGAAGCCCTTCTTAAGAGAATGGAATTCTTTGCACAGATGGGATGCAGCGTATCTGACCATGCACTGGAATATGTTATGTATGCGCCTGCAGCAGAAGAAAAAGTAAATGAGATCTTTAAAAAGAGACTGAATGGCGAAAGCATTTCAAGAGAAGAAGAAATGATCTTCAAGACAGCTTTTATGCAGTTTGTTGGAAAAGAATATCATAAAAAGAACTGGGTAATGCAGATCCATTATGGATGCAAGAGAGACAACAATGCATTTATGTATGAGCAGCTCGGACCGGATACCGGATATGACTGCATCAATAACTATGCGCCAAGTGCTCAGACAGCAGATTTCCTGAATTCTCTGATCGCATCAAATGAACTTCCAAAGACAATCCTGTACTCCCTGAATCCCAATGACAATGAAGCAATTGGAACAATCCTTGGCTGCTTCCAGGGAACAGAGGCAGCAGGTAAAATTCAGCAGGGAAGTGCATGGTGGTTCAACGATCACAAAACAGGTATGATCGCACAGATGACATCACTTGCAAATCTGGGACTGCTTGCAAACTTTGTTGGCATGCTTACTGATTCAAGAAGCTTTTTGTCCTATACCAGACATGAGTATTTCCGCAGAATTCTTTGCGAGCTTATTGGCGGATGGGTGGAAAATGGAGAATATCCGGCTGATTATAAGACTTTAAAGGAAATCGTGTGTGGAATTTCATACAATAATGCAGTAGACTATTTTGGGTTTGACCTGTAAAATGATTGATATCAGAAAGCTTATTTTCTATTATTACCAGAACGAACAGGAGAACGATAGTGAATATATATGATATTGCAAAGCTGGCAAATGTTTCCATCGCAACAGTATCCAGAGTGGTCAATAACAGTCCGAAAGTCAGCCCGAAGACAAAAGAAAAGGTTCTTGCGGTTATGAAAGAAAATGAATACACGCCGAATGCGTTTGCCAGAGGCCTTGGTCTTGGGTCGATGAAAACAGTAGGAATCATCTGTCCAAATATTGACGATATCTATATGGCAAAAGCAGTATCTTATCTGGAGCAAAATCTTCATGCTCATGGATATGACTGTATTCTTGGCTGCAGCGGATTTAAACAGGAAGAAAAGGAGGATTATGTCAGACTCCTTTTGTCTAAGAAAATAGACACGCTGATACTGGTTGGTTCTACATATGCAGGAAATGGTAAAGATGAATCTGACACAGATTATATTCGGGAGGCAGCGGAACAGGTTTCCATATTTATGATTAACGCAAAGGTTTCAGGCGATAATATTTACTGCACCTATGCGGATGATTTTCAGGCTACTTATGAAGTGACGAAAGCCTTTATTCGGAGAGGAAAAGAGAAAATTCTTTTTATGTATGATTCAGAATCCTACAGTGCCAGGCAGAAAATGGCGGGATACGAAGCTGCATTGCAGGATGCCGGATATCCCATTCGTGGAAATCTGAAATTCAAGACCAAAAATGACATTGAATATACGCGGGATATGCTGCTTGAATACAACCGGACCCTCGATTTCGACAGCGTCCTTGCAACGGAGGATGGAATTGCAATCGGAGCAGTAAAGTATGCAAAGATTAAGGGACTGGCGATTCCTGAGGAACTGGCGGTCGTCGGATATAATAACTCAATTCTTGCAATCAGCAGTGATCCTGAGCTTACATCGGTGGACAGTAAGCTGGGGGTAATGTGCAAAAAGACAGTGGAACGGATGATAGACCTTCTTGAGAGAGAAATACAAATTGAAAAGAATGTGTGTGTTCCATGCGAAATAGTCCGCAGATGTACAACGGATTTCTGATCTTGTTTCATATTTAACCGAATCAAGTAAGTCCCCTGCGGAGGTTGCGAAAAGCAATACTTAAAAAAGGTGCATTTTGGCACCTTTTTTGTATTTGCGGATATACTGATAAAAAAGGGGATTTTCCATGTTTCCTGTAGAGCCGATTTCCGGAAAAATGCTGGATTATTATGTTGGACGGAAAGATTCCTTTCTTATAGATTTAAGAAATCCGAAAGAGTACCATACCGGACATATAAAGGGAGCGGTAAATGTGCCATATGAGAAGTTTGAAGAAATGCAGACATATGATTTTCCAAAAGGGAAAATACTGGTGCTGTATTGCGACCGGGGCGGGGCAAGTCTTCAGGCGGCCAGGATTCTGGCGCGAAATGGATATAAGACAAAAACGGTGATCGGGGGAATGAAGGAGTACAGAGGGAGAAATCTGATATGCGATATATGAGAAAAAATTCAAAAGAGTACTCTCTTGTAATTTCCATCAAGGCATGATAATGTAAAGAAGAAAAATGTCCTTTTCATGAGGTTATGTAAACCGAAAAGGAGAGAGACAATTCGAACACTAAAAACAGAGGAGAAACCAAGTTTATGAAATATATGTTTGCTTCTGACATCCATGGTTCTGCTTACTATTGCAGGAAAATGCTGGATGCTTTTGAGAAAGAAGGGGCAGAGCGCCTGGTTCTGCTGGGCGATCTGCTTTATCACGGACCAAGAAATGATCTGCCAAAAGAATATGCACCTAAGCAGGTAATTCCCATGCTGAATGCCATGAAAGACAAAATTTATGCTGTGCGCGGTAACTGTGAGGCAGAAGTGGATCAGATGGTTCTGGAGTTTCCGGTGATGGCAGATTACTGTATTCTGTCAATTGACGGCAAGACACTTTATGCGACGCATGGACATGTTTATAATCAGAATAACCTTCCGCCTTTATGCGAGGGAGATATTCTGATCCATGGTCATACCCATGTGCTGAAAGCAGAGCAGATGGAGGGATACATTCTTTTGAATCCGGGTTCCGTATCCATTCCGAAAGAAGGAAATCCGCCTACCTATGCGGTGCTTGAGAACGGTGTTTTTTCCATCATGGATTTTGAAGGAAATATTGTAAAAAGCATAGTGCTTTAAGAAGGGAAAAACGGTGAATGAGTACAGAAAGATTTGAACTGATCGCTCCCTGCCATTTTGGCCTGGAAGCGGTTTTGAAAAGAGAAATACTGGATCTGGGATATGAGATCAGCAAGGTGGAGGATGGCAAGGTTACTTTCCTGGCAGATGCCCAGGGAATTGCAGATGCCAATGTTTTTCTGCGCACTACAGAGCGTATTCTTCTGAAGATTGCGGAAGTGAAAGCTGAGACATTTGATGAGCTTTTCGAGGCAACGAAAGCTTTGCCATGGGAACGTTACATTCCAGCAGATGGCAAATTCTGGATTGCGAAAGCCAATTCAGTGAAGAGTAAGCTGTTCAGCCCGTCTGATATCCAGTCTATTATGAAAAAAGCCATTGTAGAGCGTCTGAAGGGCGTATATAACGTGTCCTGGTTCCCGGAGGATGGAGCAAGTTTTCCTATCCGCGTGGCGTTTATGAAGGATGTGGCAACTATTGGAATCGATACTTCCGGTGTTTCTCTTCATAAGAGAGGGTATCGTCAGATGACCGTGAAGGCACCTATTACAGAGACTCTTGCCAGCGCATTGATTATGTTAACTCCGTGGAAAAAGGACAGAAGTCTTGTGGATCCCTTTTGCGGAAGCGGTACTTTTCCAATCGAGGCAGCTATGATGGCTGCAGATATTGCACCGGGTATGAACCGTTCTTTCCTTGCCGAGGACTGGAAGCAGGTTGTGCCGAGAAGATGCTGGTATGAGGCTGTAGAAGAGGCTCAGGACAGAGTAAATCTGAAAATCGAGACAGATATTCAGGGCTATGACATAGATGCTGAGGCACTGAAGGCAGCCAGGGCAAATGCAAAAATGGCAGGGGTAGAAAGCCTGATCCATTTTCAGCAGCGTCCTGTGAAGAAGCTTCATCACCCGAAGCCTTACGGATTTATTATTACGAATCCACCTTATGGCGAGCGTCTGGAAGAAAAAACAGCTTTGCCGCAGCTTTACCGCGAGATTGGTGAGAGCTACCGCGGTCTGGATAAGTGGTCAATGTATCTGATCACTTCTTATGACAAAGCTGAGAATGACATTGGACGCAAGGCAGATAAGAACCGTAAAATCTATAACGGAATGCTGAAAACATATTTTTACCAGTTCCTGGGACCAAAGCCTCCAAGACGTGCGGCACAGGAAAAGAAAGAGGGCACTGATAAATGAAGAAGATAATTTTTGCAACAGGAAATGCAGATAAAATGAAAGAAATCCGTAAAATCCTGGCAGATCTGGATGCAGAAGTGGTATCTATGAAAGAAGCCGGGATTCAGGCTGATATTGTGGAAGATGGCAAAACCTTTGAGGAAAACGCAGTGATCAAGGCGACTGCCATCAGCAAGCTTACCAGTGATGGCGAAATTGTACTTGCAGATGACTCGGGGCTTGAGATTGATTATCTGAATAAAGAGCCGGGAGTTTATTCTGCTCGTTATATGGGCGAGAATACAGACTATCATATTAAGAATGCAAATTTGATCCAGAGACTGGATGGCGTGCCGGATGAGCAGCGTACAGCCCGTTTTGTCTGCGCTATTGCAGCTGCCTTTCCAGACGGAAGAGTGGAAACTGTGCGTGGAACCATGGAAGGCCGTATTGGATATGAGGAAAAGGGTGCCAATGGATTTGGCTATGATCCTATCTTTTTCCTGCCGGAATATGGCTGTACATCTGCAGAGCTGTCTATGGAAGAAAAAAATAAAATCAGCCACAGAGGAAAAGCTTTGCAGGCAATAAAGGAAGAATTACGATGAAGGTGCTGGTTGTCAGTGATACTCATGGGAGAGATGAGTCACTGGAGATGGCAGTAGCTTTGGAGCAACCCTTTGACTATCTGATTCATTGCGGCGACGTGGAGGGCAGGGAATTTTTTATTGAAGCGCTGGCAGAATGTCCCTGTACCATTGTGGCAGGAAATAATGATTTTTTCAGTGATCTTCCAAGAGAGGATGAGATTTTGCTGGAAGGACATAAGATCATGGTGACTCATGGGCACAATTATGGTGTGTCCATGGATCTTTATGGGGTTTCGGAAGAGGCGGCAGCCAGAGGCTGTGAGATTGTTTGCTTTGGACATACCCATAAGCCAGTGGTGGAGAAGAAAAATGGTGTACTGGTGATCAATCCGGGAAGCCTTTCTTTTCCGAGACAGGAAGGCCGCAGACCAAGTTATGCGGTGATGGAGCTGTATAAAGGGGAAGAACCGGAAATTGAAATTCGGTATTTGTAACTGAAAAATACCTGTATGTTTGACTGTGGAAATGAAATGTTTTTTGAAATATTTTTTTGAAAATAGTCGAAAAAGAGAAAAATGCAGGTGGTGGAGGGCCTGAAAACCCGCATTTTTAGCGGGTTTTCGGGAATTACATCTTTTTTCGAAAAAAATATAAAAATTTATAAAAAAGGTGTTGACAAATGGGAGACCATATAATATAATAACTCTTGCCTTGAGCGAGAGAAAAGAAATTCTTGAGAGCACAAGGAACGACAACTTCATAGAAATGATGTTGTAAGACATCGGGGTGTGGCTCAGTTTGGCTAGAGCGCCTGGTTTGGGACCAGGAGGCCGCAAGTTCGAATCTTGTCACCCCGACTGCTGTAACAACATTACCGTTTCAGCGTAAATGCGGGTGTAGTTCAATGGTAGAACACTAGCCTTCCAAGC
>UMGK01008507.1_pt1 | contig 20027 bp, 29 predicted proteins | sample 1965251 | NCBI WGS metagenome assembly UMGK01 (sample SAMEA4836070, study PRJEB28245) | human gut metagenome | biome: gut microbiome; material: fecal sample | place: Denmark | collected 2008 | reverse complement strand
CCGGTTACTTCCAATGTAGCGGCTTTAACTTTCATCCGGGCGACTAAAGATTGTAATTCCGCGTCGCCACTTTCATTGATAAACGCAAGATCATTGCCAATCAACAGACCTTTCAAAAAAGTGATCGTTTCGGCTGCTGTATCCGCTTTTACTTTACTCAGGTAAACATCATCCAATTTCTTCAAAGCCTCTTTAATCGCTGCATCTATCTCCTTTAAAGTGCGCTTTGAAGAAAGCGTATTATCATCGGTTAATTCCGTGGTTGTATCCGATTCGGCAATGATACGCGAACGGATCTCTAACAGCGTCCGGAGCGATGACAGTACGTTGCTATCGGTAAACGACTTTGTATCGGTAGCCTTTACAATGTCAATTGAAGCACCTCCACCGCCTCCGCCGTTAACAGTAACGCCGCCAGTCGTCCGGGTGATAACAGTCCCGGTCGGATAGTTCTTTGACCGGGGCTTTGCGGGTATGGATGTAGTTTTAATATCTACCATTTTCAATCATCTTACAATTAAACTGATTCATCGCGAAGTCAATTGTACCGCCCGTGATCGTAAACCGTTTGTTTGGCTGAAACTTATCGGTTATAGTTGTGATAGGCGTAATTGCTTCGTCATCTACCAGTATTTGCGTAAGCTTAAATTTGGTAGCTCCGTACTGATTAATAATGCGCCGGATCAAATGCTCTTCCGGCCGGACTAATTTCTGTTCAATAGAAGAATAGAGATTGTCGGTTAGGTAGTTATCGCCTAACATTACTTTGCTGTAGCACGCACCGTCATTGTTGTAACTGGATATTTTAAATTCGATTTCGTCCAATTCGTTAATGTAATCTTCATTCACGACGTTTTCATACGTACGATCCGAGTTGTCAGATGTTTCATCGTCATCTGGCCTATGATATGACAGTTTAAAACCTTTCACCAGTACGCCTCCTACTCGGAACGACTGTCCGATAGGGGTTAGTAACGTAAATTCAAAATCACCTCTCAAAACCCGGTCTATTGGTATTATAACTCCCGTTACCCCTGAATAGGGCATATCTAAAGTTTTTTGATTTATCATAGGGTAATAATCCTGCTTTGCACCCGTCCTATCGTAATCCAGTTTAAAAGTATATCCAGGATTAGCCGCCCATTCATTCGGCTGTCCGGCACCCGGTCTCAGGCTTCCGTAATACATGCTCCCTATACGAATTTGAGCGTAAAGATGTGTTGGCGTACTGCTGTTATCCCAAGGTATCATATCGTCTACATTTATAAACTTATAACTTCCGGATACGCAAAATATACCTGTCGAATATACAGCCGCCGCACCCTTTATTGTCATGACTTTCCCTCCGCCTTCATTGGGCGCATCGTTGCCGTATCTCTCTTTAGGCCATTTAATTTGAATTACATCGGTAAACGAATAGTCGGATATATCCGGTTTGCCATCCTCTATTTTATAGTTACAATACCTTTCCAATATCCCGCCTTCGAACTCGTGGGCGCCATAGGCGTAGAGCTCTAAATCCTTATTTGTAATGATCTTCCCTTCGTTGTATAAAAACATATCCCAATTCTTGGGGTAGAGATATTTCCGGTAACACCTTCTATCGAGGCGGCTATTTAATCTGGACAGGAGTTTTTTATCTTTCTTGAAATCCTCATCAGGTAATAAATTTCCAACCGGATAATTACTGTCTTTCACAGTTACCTTATTATAACCACCCAGAATATCGAGCGTATGATTATCGCCGCTAAAAGTTACTTTCTGGACACTGATAGTAAATCCCCTCACAGTTGTATATGTGGAAAAGTCCAATGTGTACTTATAGTAATCACCTGCATGATCTACATCTACGAAGTAAAGGTCACCCTTCCAATCTACACAAGTCCAATTGAGGAATTTGCATATCTCCTCAAGTACCTCTTTTAATTTCATTGGTTTGTCCTCTTCATCAAAGAAGTTCTGTTCACTTATCGTCATATCCTGCAGAACATTTGCCCAAGCCGTATAATTCGATTTATCCTTTGCGTAAACATGTGGAATATATACGTTTGAATAAGAGCCGCGAGATTCAGAAACGCAACGGGTTAATAATTCCCACAAAGTTACAAACCCTTTTTCCGCCTCGTTTTTGGTTTTATAATCTATATATTCCAAAACGGACATAGCGCTGATACATTCAATCTCCAATTCGAAAATTGTGCCGCTATAATCTTGCGTGTACAACTCCGGTTTGATAAAGCCACACCACATCACTATCCCGGACCGCTTAAATATTACCCGATATTGCCTGTATCCGGTAGAGTAAAGACTTTGTAAATAGTCAGTCCCAACCACTCTTATAGTAGCCGTTGAAAAACGAACAGGAACATAAAGAAAATCATCATCTGCAATCTCAATGGAAAAAGGAGCTTCGCCACTACCTGTCAATTCGGTAACTTGTCCCGTATAGTCCTCTTTCTGGATTTCTACCAAGCAACTATCTCCTTTCCGTGACCGAAAAGGGAGTGTATATATTGTGCCATAATTCATAATGGTTTCTTTCCTTGTTTTTTCAATGTGTTATTTACAGAAAGTATAATATCCGGCCCGACTACTCTGGCTTTTCCAAACTCTACCTGAACTTTATTTTCAGATGGTGCAATCAACCTGGCAAGATGCCCTACCGATGGCGTAATATTTGGCTGGCTAACATCCAATCCAGCGTATAACTTTGAATTGAGCATTTTAAATAGGTTCGCTTGCTGTGAACCGTTCAAAATCATTTCACCCGAATTGACCCGAGCTAATACCTTATCGCCTCCGAACGAAATGCCGGGAACAACGCCGCCTGTCTCGAATTTGGGAAGACTTGCAAAAATGCTTGTAACCGTCGCTATTACTGTCGCTATCGCTCCAAGATTTGCCGGGAAAGGTAAAGCGAAAGCACTTGCAACCCCTTGTGCGGTTGCCAATGATTGAAGTTGTACAATCATCTGAGAAATTGAACCCATAGCATTAAACATGAAAGATACACCTTCATTACCAAACTGTTCGGACATTGAAGTCATTGAACCGAAAGAATTTGCAATACTACCCAGGGATTCAGCATATAATTTATTTAAATCAATATCCTTTTTCTTGATAGGAGATTCGAATTTAGACAATTTAAAACCTGTATCATTATGCTTTAGTCCCAATTGATCACCCGGACGATTAATGGAAGGCAACCCGCCTTTCATGTCTCCGTATTTTCCTTTGAAAACTTCCTGCTCAACTACTATTTTAATATTAACCTTTTTCTTCTCGAGTTCGTTAATTGCAGCTTGAACAGTTGCACGAGCCTGCATCGTTGTTTCTTTAGACAGTTCTTTATTAAGGCGGGATATTTCCGCATCATACCATGCAAGCGTATCTTTTAAGGGTTTTTCATCTTTGTCTTCTTTTGGATCTTTCCCGCCTGCCTGCGATGCTCTATTTGCGGATTTTGTCATTGACTCGTAGGCCTGTTCGGCTGCAAATGCTTCTGATCTTATACCATATAATTTCTTTAACCATTCATCGCTCTCTTTAACAAGCATACCATTATATACTATAGCATCTTGATATTTTGCTATCATGGGAGCCATGGCCTTATTATAAGATTCATAATCAAGCGTCTTTACCGTTGACCAGCTTCTATTCATGCCTGCCCCAGTCATTACAGTCTCCACCTTTGTATATTTCTTACGTAGTGCGGCTTCCACATTTTTAAAGTATTGATACTCTTTCTCCGCCTGTTTCTTTTCGGCGTCCCCCATGGCACTGACATCGAAACGGGAAACTCGATCTACACTCACCATTGATACGTCGGCCGCACTTATTCCGGTGGATGCAGCAACAAGCGCCTGCACCGCTTCCGTAGATCGTCTGCCGAGTTGGTCTACAATTTCCCGTTGATCCTTTAAAACATCATCCAGTCGCTTTTGGGCTTCATCTTTTTGAGCTTCTGTTGAATCTTTATCTTTTAGTATTGTTATTTGCTTTTGAAACTCAGCCTGATTTTTCATATTAAAATAGCCGTACGACATCTTTGTATTTCCAAGCTGATCCATCGCATTGTAAGCCTCACGAGCCTTCCGTATAGTTTCATCCAATCCATTAAAAAACGGTGTCCAGTCCCCTGAACCAATTGAATAGAAAAAATTGTCTACAGTACCCTTTAGACCTTCAATAGTCCTATTGTATTCATCGCTTAGTGTTTGGCTGCTATTCATTAGTTTATTGAATCCTTCATAAGCCCCCACCGCAATGCCAATTGTCCCGGCAAACTTCATTATACCAGCCCCGGCAGTTTTTGCCATACTGGAAATACCGCCTTGAAAGCTGTTAACCGAACCTTTTGCCCGATTTAGGTTTGCGTCAAAGTCATTCGTTTTAAGTAATAGTCGTGTTATTATATCAGACATGATTCATTTCTTTTTCGATTAGTTTTGCTTTTGCCCTCAACCGTTTCACTTCTTCATCCGTAACGGACGTGCACTTCTTTTCGTCATCCGCTTCATCCCATGGGAAACGAAGTATATCCGATTGCTTTAGTTGTTTTGTACTATTCGCCTGAGCGATGACATACGCAATGATCCGGGTCTGCTCCCAGCTTTCCCGGTTACGCCTGCCTAACCCCTCTAAGAAGTAGCGAACTTCTGTGAGCGTCATCCGGTCGAGGAAATAATCAGGTGCAATACCGCCCTCACCTACAACGCGGGCGTAGAGTTCCCGGATACTGCACGCTTCTTCGGAGTCGTCTTTTTTTTTGTGCTATCTGCTGCCTGTTCAAGTAATTCAATCTCTTTTACGAAGAACTCTTTGAAAGAGAGAAACAGAGCCGGATCAGACTCACACGCCTCTATAAATTCATCAAAAGGCATTAAGAATGTATCTTTGTTATTTGCCAGAAGAATAGAGTAAAACAGTAGATATTCGTCCAACATCCGGCCGAACGCAAACTGCCTACCTGTGAGATTTTCGAAGATAAAGAAGGCGCGCAATGTATACTTTAAAATGTACTTCTGTTTTTTGATAGTGATCGTTTTCATTATGATAAGTTTTTTGAGTTAGAAAAAGAAAAGGCGGGTTTCCCGCTCTTTTCATCGTTTACGCGGTCGGATCATCTACTATGCCTCCATCTCCGGACGCTCTGGGGTTAAGCTTTCCGGTACCTTCGAATGTGGCGGAGAAAGTTGCTTTATCACCATCAGGTGCATTTAATTCTAGATTTGTAATTAAGACATTACCGGAGTAAGATGCGGCCGGAAGAGTCCAACCGGAAGAGGGAACTTCATCTGAATCTGCGTTTGCCGGAATACCGAATTTTGCTTCGATAGGCTTGCGTTTTAACATTAAGTCCAAAAGAACATCATATCCGTTTACTTTATCGTCTGCACTGAATAGGTTTTCACTTGAACCGTTCCAAGACAATTTTTTTATGTCTTTTTCCGTCCAAATGCCGGAATCTTTACTTTGTGTGTCAATCGTTTCGGCCGAGATTGATAATTTACAGGATGTAGCCAACGCCAGCGCCTTTCCGCCGACAAATAGCATGAAATCTTTTCCTAATACTGCATTTGCTTTCATTGTTTTCAATATTTAAATGTTAGTTACTCTACTGAATCCGTCTCAATTTCAAATGTAAGTCGCTGGATGAAAGTTTCTTCAATGAAATCTTCATCGGCGGCGATAAGTTTAGCACCCGTTACTTTGAAATCGTCGTATTTACCCCGCTTCCCTTCAAGCGCTTTGCGTGCCGCCTCAATAACCTCGACTGAATTTGAATAGTTATCGCTGGCGGCAATAACCTCAATAGTGACACTATCCCCACTGGCGTATCTATCCTTTGTATAAGCCGGAGTAAGTGCACTACGCTTATACAAAACGAACGGGAAAGAAGTAGCGTTTTTAGTAGAAATAGGATAAATCCTATCTCCGACAAGTTGCGTTAAACTTTCCGACTCACTGAGTTTTGAGAATGTATGTTTGCTGATTGATAAGCTCATTTCTTTTTATCTATTACTTTTTGTATTGAATCCAAAATGTTTCTTTCCAGTGAGTTCTCAGCCTCACTTTTTTTAGAGTCTACTGCATTCTTAAAAAAATAGGTAGGCTTTATAATACCTCGCTTTGCGCCTTTATTGGTAGCTCGTTTCCTACCTTCCAATTTCCTTTCAACCATACCATTTTCAAAAATTCGCAAAAGGAAAGCGCGAGAGCCTTTTTTCCCGTGATTCATGATGTTCACGCAAGCGCCAGAAGCGTTTCTGTAGACAGATAAACTAATCTCGTTTTTAAGCGGTTTGAAACGCTGCCCGTCTTTTCGATGCCCCGGAGTATTAGTCGCCGGAATAGCGCTTACCAAATTAGTTTGCGCCTGTTTCCTGATAATAAGCGCCGCTTTTCTTATGCCAGATTTAATTGCCTTCTTTGCCTCCTTGTCATTCAGTGCGGCCAATAACGCATTAACCTTAGAGGCGTCAACCTCAACCCGATAGGATGCTTGTACGATATTACTCATTGATTAATTCTGCTTCGATGGTTATAGACTGTGCCTTTCTATCCGGATGGATGAAGGCTATTTTGTATTTACGTCCCTCGTAGACAATGCGCATTTTTTCGCTTATATCTCTGCTGTAACGTACCATGATCGTGACGGTGTGAGTGTTGAGCACCTCGCCGTTTATCTCTTTGCGCGTACCGGATTTATACCGGACACACGCACGCTTCTTGAAAGCTTCCGTCCATCTCTCAGACGTACCGCCCAAAGCATCGCGAATCGTCTGGGGATGTAGAAAACTTATAATGTCTGTCAATAGTCCCGCCTGCATTATGTATATCGTTTTAAGGGTTGAAGTAAGAAGGCAATATGACCAGGAATGATATTAGGCGTGGCGAAAGTTATATCTTCACGGTTCGCATAATAGTTTGCAGCTATAATACGAATGGCATGCCAGATTCGCGGGTCTATCCGGCCGTCTTTAACGAACGATTCAATCGGGGCATTGAGATAAGCCTCGATACTGAGTTGTACCGGAATGATCAACCCCTGTATATAAGCATCGTCATTGTCGAAATCAACATTAAGATGTTGCTTTAACTCTTCAAGTGTTACGTATTCTTTCATCTTTTAGAAATGAAGAAGGCCGAGGCCGAAGCCCCAGCCTTTGATTAATACTTAGTTTGGTCGTTATGCTCCGGCAGACGCTTTCTTTTTTGCGATAGCAAATGCCTCCGGACGCACTGGTAATTCATCAAATTTTGTATTTAATACAAAATAGGTAAGGTTTTTCTTTGCTCCAGTGTACGGATCAACGGTTAAGCGCATTTCTCCAAATTGCCCAACGAGCGCATAAGAGAATATTCCAAAACCAAGAATATTATCACTGATGTATTCTGTTGTAAATACCGGATAGCCGTTAATTTTTCCATCTTCCAGAATCATGCGTGAACTTCCCGATTCTCGCGGGGTCGATTCTAAGTCGGCATAAGTAGATGCGGAGCAAACATAGCATGATGTTGCATCAGCAGGAACCCCTTGTTTTAATACAGACGCCTTTAATCTACATACATCTTTCCAACTTAAAGCAGTTGTATATTCGATATTCGGAGTTTCTTTCACAAAAACGCCATTACTAGCCTTCGATGTGATCTTTTCCGGTGAAAACATCCATTTGTTTAACAGACGTTGCAGGGCCATCGTTATTTGTACCAGAACAATATCACGTAAAGCAAAATTTGTTTCATCAATGGCATCGTTTGATACTGGAACGGATAATGAACAACGCTTTGGGGAAGGGGTTAATTTAGAAATGTCGATCTTTGAATCATTTACCTCTGCGTTTTCATCTTCAATAGTGGCTTCAACACCGGACACGACAGGAAGAATCCATTTACCATACATTCCACTCTGCATCTTGCATCCCACTTTGTCGAGAATCAGCCCTTTTTCAAGTGGCAAAATAATATCTCCAACAGTTACGGGGATCAACGGGTCGGAAGCGGCAGTATCCATAATGTTACCTACTGCACGTTCGTGAGGGATAACCAGCCCTTTATTAATGATTACACCTTGATATTTATCTGATGTACCATTATTGCGCAATAAACAAACCGCTTCTGCGAAAGCCCTTTCACGTTCAATTACATTTTGAGGAACGATTGTACCTAACGCACGCTTTTCTATACGTACCTTGATAACATCCCGTTCATTTTTTAAAGCGTCGAATCTCTCTTGCTCTTCCGGGGTTAATCCTCTTTTCTCTGCTTCTGCAATATCTAAAATTGCATTCATGTCTCTTTTAATGACTGATAATCTTTCTGAGTAATTCATAATCGTAATTTTTAAATTAATGTTCTTAATTTCTCTATTTTTATTTGATAGTTATCTTTGCTGACCGGATGTATGTGTGTTTCAAGACTTCTCACTGTTACATCAGTACCGAAATAAGCCGGATCACTTACTATAGAAATATCAAATATTTTATCTATTTTATTAACTGTACGTATTAATAATCCATCTCTTTGCGAGTACTCTATATTTCTTTTTTCATCAGTGATATACGCGAAAGAAGAACCGAACAAATCACCTCGACGAATCATTTCTATTGCGTATTCTCCATCTTGGGTATTAGGTGAATTAAAGCGGTACATACATCCATAATCATCAATATCTAAGGATAAAGAACCTTCCCCATTGTTACACCTTGCTAAAAGCCTTTGCTTATTATGCTCTAACAGGGCCTTTACATCACAACTCCGGAGTAATTCGTCAGAGATAGCCCCGGATTTGATGACCTCAATAAAAAAACGCTTCTTTTCTAAGTCGTACATAACACGACTTTCACGCTCAAATACGACTGCATACCCTTCTATCATCCTTTCATCCAATAGCTTCGGGGCTGCATTTTCTCCAAAACTTCTTATTTCCATTGTTTTATAATTACCTTTTTACAATATGTTTTTATCCTCTGTTTTTGGTAGCTCGTCCTCTGTTCGTGTTCCCGCTTCTCCCCGTATCTTAGGCGAATCAGCCGGAGCCACATTACAAGTAATAAACATTATGTCCCCACCGGAAATAGGGGCTTTTCCCAGATGCGAGCGAATTTCATTTGAAGTGATACCACCTATCTCTAAAAGAGTCTTCCAGTACGTCACCTGTGTCATTAAGTCGGTTTGATACAATACAGATAAATCAAATCCGATCTTATAATCAAATGCAACAGCGTCGTATATTAACTTCGTTTCAAATTCTGATTCAATCTGTCTCAAATAAGGCTGTAAAGTATCCGTTAAATACGATACTTGCCCCGTTTCTGACGCCTTGTAGTTAGTTGGCTGTCCGGCAAAAACTTTATCAGGGTGTACACCATAAAAACGGCATATATCGAGAACCGTTAATTTCTTATTCTCGATCAATTGGGTGTCAGCAGGCGTAAATGATAGCTGTGAAAATGACATGTCACCACTAACTGAAACTATATCACGCCCGGAACTTAATTCACTTTCGACACGTTCAGCAACATCGGAGGTCTGATTGTCGGATAAAGCGTTAAGCCCTTTTGATTCACCTTTTATACCAGAAATAATACCTTTGATCTTTCCACCGTTCTGAAATGTTTTCAATGTCTGGTTATCTGCGCTTGCAGCAACACTCATAACGCGAGAGGCAGATTCTATCACGCTTACCCCGGTATAACCTCCGTCTTGACTATTATGTCTTAAATGAATGATGTCATTTGATTCAAACACACCATTTATGTGATTGATAATATCGCAAACCGTATAAGTATCTGTATACTTATCATAGGTTGTCGATCCGGGAGAAAGTAATATTAAAGCAGTTGGTTCTCCGAATGTTCTTCGAATAAAAATATACGCATTGCCACGATTTACCATTAGTATCACCATATTACGAATGAACTCAAAACTACCCATTCTATTATTAGGCCTGCGGGTGAGAAGCCGGTATAAAGTTTCTTTTTCATCCGGGACAAATACTCCGTTCTTTTTTCGCTTATATTGTAGTGGCAAAGAGGCGATTGTTCCAGATAGAATTGCAGTACAGCGATAAGCGGCAGATAATTTCATTGCCGTATCAGTGCTATTCACATTAATCGGTTGAGCCGGAAGTGAAGAGAAATTTGTATTAATGTAATTGCTCAATCCTAAAGAGCGAATGATTGCATTTTTTATTTTATAGCGTAGTTTCATCGTGTTATATTGTTAAATTATTGAATAAATTAAATGTCATTAGATTTGTTATCGTTGAGTCGATTTTACTATTATGTGTACGTTTAACCGGTTTTTTATTCATGTTTCGATCTTCATCGAGTACAGCATTGCCAAAACAATACGGAGTAATAGGATTCGGATCAAACGTCATTCTATTGCGGTGCAATGCAAGTTCAAAGGATTCTATCGGACTTGTAAACGAACCGTACGTTTGCTTTACGGGCTGAATATAGTCGCTCGCATCTCCTGTAGATGCGGATAATAGATTTACGAACTCAGCCGACTTATATGGGTCATATCCAATTCCGAGAATTTTCAAGTACTTTGCCCGGGCTAAAATATCATTCACGATCATTTCGTAGTCAATCACTTCGCCCGGACATAGCTTCAAATATCCGGCCTTGACCCATCCTTCATATAATTCCCGGTTAGGGTGTCCGGGCAAAGCGCCTTCCGGAAAATAGTAATCCGTAACGGAATGAAATGACTTAGTATCCGGGGAATAGATATTATACGTTACAGTTGAAAAGTCATCACGTACCGATAAATCAACTCCTACCATCGTAGGCGGGTGACTTGTGATCTTATCCACAGGGATAGCCTTATACCGTTCCTCGATCTCCCTTGCCTCAATCCATTTCGTTTCAGAATTGACCGCAAAGATGTTAAGGAGCTTTGTGCGAAACTCTAATGCGTCAGGTGCGCTATATAGGGCCTTTTGATAAGCGTCCTTGTAAAAGTCCTCGTAAACCGTGATCCCCATGTGGGGTTGTACTTTATACCACGTTGCCGGATCACCTTCTTCATCGTCTATGTCGGGTTCAAAGATGTGGGCGAAAATAGAATCGTTCTCAGCCTCACCGCGTAGAATGGCTTTATATATTGAAAGCATTTCAGTGAACGGGGTTGTATGCTTGTCTGAGGCGGTTGTTATTACGATGGTCAAAGGGTTGAGCCGTGCACCCATTGAAGAAGTTAAAACGTTCTTCAAAGCGGCGCTATCGGCTTGCGAATATTCGTCTACTATCACCGTGCTTGCATTAAGCCCGTCCAGTTTGTCGGGACTGGACGCCAAACACCGGGCGAAAGAGGTTTTGCCCTTTATTTTGTTATTTATGATCTCTCTGTTAATCTTAAAATGTCGCAACTTCCGGTCTAACGCTTTCAGGATGTTGCGGATTTCATCAAAACATATCTTAGCCTGATTGTAGGAATTGGCGGCAACGTATGCTTGTGCATTGGCATCGCCAAACAACAAGTCGAATACTGCCAAACTTGCGATACTTGTCGTTTTGCTGAATTTACGAGGGACAAATAGCAGAGCGTCACGAATCAGGCGTTTATTTGTCCCTGGTCTATAAAAACCGAGTATGTTCGTGAATTGAAATACCTGAACCGGAGTTAGCTTATATCGTGTCAGCCCCTTAGTGCCGGAAAACTTCAACTTTTCGTAAAACACAATAAAGCGGCGGACTTTACCGGGTCTAAAGTCGTATTTATCCAGCAAATAAAAGAAACGACGGATCGCAAGTAACTCGTAAAGGTTATGCGCCTCCGGGTTGCCTATACATCCGGCTATATAAGTGTTTAACCGGATATCCGCTTTATCTAACTGATAAGAGTTTATATCAACGGAGCGCAATGCGTCAACGGTAGCAGTCTTTAGCTGTATAAGTTCCTCCTTATTCATAGTCATCCGCCTTGTTTACTTCGTCAATTAATTCGGTTACTTCGTCGGCTTCACCTGATGCAAGGGTCTGCAATGTCAAACCAAGTTCGCGTAACTGTTTGCGAGTGGCTTCAAGCGCATCAAACAGAGTTTTAAAAGCCGGATGTGCAACCAGCTTTTCATTATTCTCGCGGGTTATCTCTTTAGTGAAAGATTTCATCCGCTTTTTTGAGATGTCAGATAGAGCAATCCGGAACGCCATATAAGACCCGGCACAAAGCTCTATACACAAATCAAGTTCAGGGGTGTATGTGCCTTGTGCTTCCATTGCGGAACGGATTTTTTCTGTTATGTCGTCTAAAGTTGCCATGTTTTTACGCGCTTTTTACACGTATGTTTTTTAAGTAAGTATTTGGTAGCTCGTAGATTGTAACGGAAAATGTCACCCCCAACGGATACCCCCTCGTTTTGAAAATTCTCCGCGCGTGTAAAAACTGGTGGGAGTGGGTTTGGACGGTCTGTCGCCCTCAAAAAAAGACCACCCCGCTTTGTATATATACAAGAAGATATTTATATTTGCAATAAATTTTACAATATAAATCTTGCACAAATGAATACTAAGAACATTTCCTACATACTTTCAACTATAAGTGTGTTCGCTTTCATGTATTATTATTTCTCGTTAGTTATGATTTGGCATTGTTTGGCGCCATTTGATTTGGATATGACAAGTATTATAACATGGGATGATATACAATTTACTTTTGCTTCTTTTTTAATACCGTCACTCATTTCTTTTTCTATTGTGTTTGGTGGAATATCACTAATTGCTGCCCCTCTGCTTGATTCATTAAAAGAGCGGAAAGATAAGATTTTAGAGTCTTTAAGTAAGTATATAAGAAGATATTCTAAAAAGAGGTGTTTGTTTTATTGGGGAGGATTATTGTTTTTGATATTAATAATTGTCACAACTTCGTTTATACTAGACTTATATCCAGCGGCAAGTATCTATTATATAATTGCAGGCGCTGTCTTTGCATATTGCAAATATGGAAGAGGTGATATTATTTTTCATTTAATGATTTTCATTGCCATGATATTTTTTTGCTCTGATGTAAAGAAGAGAATACCTCATTTCTATAATACTACTGTTAAAATTGAGTCTATTAATGGAGATATAATAGAAACGGATGCACAACATAGATTAGTTTTTCTAGGTACTAAATATATTGTCGTTCAGGAAGACTCGACAAATGCGAAATTATATCCAACTAATGGAATAAAAAATATAGAATGGATCAATAAATAGTTAAGAGGGTACGTCAAAAGTAGACGTACCCTCTTAATTTCATTTCAAAAACTTATCCGCAAAACGCTCTGTTGCCCGTCTATTGTTTGCCTGAATTGCTTCTTTCGAATGGCTAAACGCGCGTCGGTGTATCTCAGAGTGGCACGCATGGCAAAGGCTCTGTAAGTTCGTTCGATCAAACATAAGGTGTTTCATTCCGAGTTCATGCGAAACGGATTCAACCGGGGTTTTGTGGTGTACTTCGGTTGCAAGCGTACTTAATCCGTTCGCCTCGCACACTTCGCAAACCGGATTAGTTCTCAGCTTATCGCAACGTAGATTCTTCCAGCGTTGTGAGTTGATCATTTTAATGTAATATGGGTTTCTGCTCATTGTGTTTTATTTCCTTGTTCATAGCTAAATAATATCCTATCGCATTGATAACATGCGTGCAGTTCCTTTCTGGTAGCTTCAATATTATTGGTTTCAATGTTCACATAATGCGTATCGGTTACTTCGCCCGATACGCATTGAATCCGTTTAATTAAATACTTCATTCCAGCTTATTCATACCAGCAAGTAAATACTTGATGCGCTTACAATTCCCATCGCATCGGGTTGACTGAGTTTCTTTCTTGTGAGTCACATTCGCGCAACCCTTGCCGACTTTTGACGGGCACATCTGTTTAAATACTGTGACTGCATTTGCTATCGTTTCTTCTCTCTGTATTCGAATAGCCTCTGTTGCGACTGTTCGAATCAGGCCACGCGAACGAACCCGTTCCGTTGTGGTCTGTTGAATGTAATGTTCTGCTTTATTCATGCTTTGTCATTTTAGGTTTATACTTCCAGCCGTTCAACTCGTATACGCGTTTCCGGGCTTCTTCTCGGTCGATGTAAAGCGGTTCGTTACGAACGGGACTTGATGTTTGTATTTTCCCATCTGAATAATCACAGACGCATATTCTGTAATTTCGTCCATGTATAGAATATGAATATTCTCCTACTTTCATGTTTGATTCCTTTCTGTAATGATTAAGAATTTAACTTTGCATATCTAAATCCAAAACACCATCTCATCATTCTGCGTTGCAGCCAATTCATGGGTTTAAAAACGGGGATAACTGATTTGGTGTATTCATGTACTAATTGAGCGACAGCCTTTGGTTGCTCAAAGAAAAAGTGTGTCTGTTTTTCGTTCATATTTTTATTGATTTAATTAAAATGGCACGCTTCCAAAGAGAAGCCTAAATAGTCACATTAAAAATTTATTGTGAGAAATGGAAAGCATGTCCAGATTTTTGTTACATTTGCTATGTCGCATTTAAAATTTTAATATTATGACTAAATTTAAATTTAGAAATTTCAAAACAGGATTCCATTCACCTACCGAAGATCAAATTGTACTCCATGCAATTTGTAATTTACTCCATAAAGAATATCAACCGATAACACAAGGAGTAAGTGCTTTTGATATTTCGTCGAGAATCTGTAAGATTCTTGCTGAATACGAGGTAAAAGTTTGCCCTACAAATGATTTAGGGACTTGTTCCTGTATTCTACAAGACTTGATTGATCTTCTTGGTGAACGTGACATACTTTCCAATCTACAGATTGAGTCTGAATGTTTGAAGGTTGCTAATGAATATTCGCAAGATTGCATTCCGCCAATGAATTTAAATCTATAATAAATTCAGTTTTGAGTTTATAGGCAAGCGAAGATACTCTTTGCTTCGCTTGCCTGTTTCGCTTTAAACCTTGTCAATCTTCTCTTTAAGCATTCAAGGTAACTGTTTTTATAATGACAGTTTCTTTTCTCCCCATTTTTGTACTGTTTTTGAATTCTCCACTTCATCCCCTCTTTGGTTTCCGAACTGGGATGCGTAGTTCTTTTTCAGTGAACTTGCTCGACATATACCGTTCTGCATCCGGCCAGTTCGTAAAGCATAAGTCCGGATCAGTATAAAGCCTTAGAAGTGTCTCGTTCAGCTTGTCGAGTGCCCCGAATCCGCTTGAATTGATCTTTTCGTCTGTTTTAAACTTGCTGTTTAAGCGTTCGTAATTCTCTGTAACGAATCGGTCGATATACTTCCGGTTCTGTTCGTTCACGGGCTTATGATGTTCCGGAACATCTTGCAAATAATTTGCGTTGATTGGTTTCTTGATCATTATTTAAAATTTAAATCGTAGTTGTCCGTTCTTCTCGTCTTTCACGTGTTGCGGCAATGCCCGTTTCGGCTTTGAGTAGTTGAACTGCCTCTCAGCCTGCGCAAAGTCGCTGAACATTTCCGTAATTTCGTCCGGTATGGGATCGTCATTTTCTTCGTGTTCCGGATCGGCGACTCTCAGAAATGCACCTACCAGATATTGCATGATTTCGTAGATACTTTTGAATTTGTATTTAGCTTTGATAGCGTCGAGCCGCTTCCAGTCATCGAGGTCTATGCGAACTACTGACTTTTTAAAGTCACCTGCTGGATTCTTATTTCTTTTTATCGGTGTCATCGTCTGCTGCTGCCTCCTAATTCGATCACATTAAACATTTCATTAATTCTATCAGCGATATAAGCGCCGTATTTAAGTTGCAAATCTTTTATTGATAGATTTGTTGTTGCATGCGTTAAGGCTTCTCTCCTGAGCTCGTATCGGCACTGAAAGATATATTGCATTACATTCAACTCTGTACCGAAGTATTTTGCCGGAATGGGTTCACGCCCTAATTCATCGAAGCACATCATGCGCGGACTGCCATTGTTGTACGTGTACAATTCCAGTGCATCCTTGCCTCGCATAGAAAAGCTATTTGCAATGAATGAAGCAGAATCAATACGGAAACCTCCCATCGGATAACCGCCTTTATCCTGTCCGCTTACAAAGTATCTGTATCGGTTCATTATCTGCATAATGGTAGATTTTCCGGTTCCGACCGGGCCACAAAGCAAAATACCTTTTTCCGGGTCCAGTTTCGACCTGTCCTTTTCCATGTACAGAAATATTTGATTCATCACATTTCGGTTTGATTTGTCTATTTGAAAATTGCTGCATACAAAACGGCAACACTCTTTAAACCATTCTGCCCGATCCTTTGCGGGCACAGGGTCAGATGTCGGCCTTCCGAATGATAATAGTTGCTTGATCGACATCATTTGTTTGCTCCTTGTTTCCATTTCTACAATTATTTTTAAGTTCAAAAAGCCCTGCCCAGTTGTTGGCGATAGACTGATTAACGATTTCATTTGCTACATTCGCATCATTTCCGCTTAGTCTGACTAACTTGTCATAGCATGCCTTAACAGACCGATCGGATTTATATTTTTCTCTTCGTTCTTTTTTGTATTCCAGCCACAACAGAAAGACATCTAAAAACTCAAAAGAGATAAAAGAAAGCTCGTCGAGAGATAGAGAGAGTTCTTTTAGTTTAGTTTCTGTTTTAGTTTTAATATAGTCTGGCGCATCGGCTGGCTGATTGGCTCCCATATTGGTTGGCGCATCGGCTGGCGTATCTCCTTTCTTTTCGACTGGCTTTTCGGTTGGCACATCTACCGTATTTTTTCCGGTAGTCGGCTTTTTCTTTGGCGATTCATCTTTGAACTTTTTAGAGAAAGAATATAAACCGACTACTCTTCTACTTTTACCCGATTTATAATAAACCAGTCCTGCATTAATTAGAGATAACCGTGCCCGAACTAAAGTTTTCTCGTCGATATTGAGGGAACAGCATAGTTCAATGTTTGAGCAACTGAAAACGTCCTCCCAACCCTCGCTATTACAAACTGCAACTAATTCATAAAATAGTGCTTGTTCGGTAGCGGTAAGCCTGTTGCGTCTGCGTGCTCTTCGCATTTGTTCCATTAACGTATATCCATCCATATTATCGAGAAACATAATAACTGCACGGCCTTACGCCTACCGATCTAAAAGCACTCAGAGCGGAGCAGTAACACATATAATTCTTTTCTTCACCTCCATACTTACACCTCCGGCAATCCGGTTTACTTTGTGGTTGAATGATTTTCTTTGCCATGATTAAACCTCCTTTATTCTGATACCATGTATACTAAGCATCAGTTTTCTTTTGATTATATACTCTTTCGTTTTCATCCCTTTCGCATCTTCCACCACTAATTCGCCATCACGATAATAAACGAAGTCGGCATAGTAGGACAGGGACTTCTCCAATAGCTTTCTTTTCTGCAGCATCTTCCGGATTCCCTTCACTTCATAATACTCGTATTGCGCCGGAATAAGCTCGTATTTACACTGTTCCTGCAGACCAGAGATAATCCCCTTTTTCTCGAGCAGTTTCAGTTCTTGTGCCCGTCTATACTCGCGAATAGAGTCGTATCCTTTGTACTTGGTATTGTTGTATTTTGCCATCTTGATAATATTTGTTAGTAGTGGAGCGAGGCGGAATCGAACCGCCTATACTGCTGTCTTTACTGCGCGCCGCTGCTCTATCCTTTAAGCTACGCTCCGTTAACCGGGACTTTCACCCGGTTTGTTGTTACTTATCTTTTGAACGATATGGGTAGACATCCATAATTGCAGTTTCTTTCAATGCAATAGATTGATATTCCGCCATGGTGTTTTTCATACCTTCATCTACTTTCTTCATAGCATCGCGGAGATCGGCGGCCTGTACAAGTACATTCGTATAGGTTCGTTTCTCCTTTGCGGTCTTTTCATCCAGCACAACGAAAGCAAGTCGTCCGGCATACCATTTATCGGCCGCTTCTTCATCAGATGGAAAGAGTTCGCTATAATTGGCACGTTTTATATCGGTAACGGTAAATTCGCCAGTGATAAACGGTGTCGTTTCTTCGATAATACGTGCTTCCGCTTCGGTGAAGCTGAGTGCATCGACCAAATAGGGTTCAGTAACTTTTTTGTTAACTCCGTCTGAGTCTGTTTTCTCGTAACGGATTTTGCATAAAAACCAAGTGTGCATCATAATTGTATATTTTAAAATGTTATGTTAATGTGTTGTGACAGTACTTGCTAATTTCAATTTCTTTAATTGCTTTTTTAGCCTTGTTATTTGATTTTGTACCGGGACATTGCCTTTTGCTTTCGGTTTTAATGTTTCAATTTCAGCCTTTATCGCTAAAACTTCCTTAGCCTTGTCGATACATTCCGGAAAATCCCGACCACTCCGTAATGATTCGTCTATCATTTCATTTGCCAGTCGTACCCGGTCATACAACTTCTGTATGTTTTCAGTGTGATCACTCCGGTGCATTTCAAGCAGACGCCCGTCATTTACATAGCCATCATAGATGACATAATATAGGGTATCTATATCCGGGCGACCGAGGAAATGCCCGAGAAATTGCCAATAGTATTCATCTTTGTCGTTAATTTCCTGTAGCAGTTGTAGTGACTCGATCTTTCCTTGTGACATCGGGCACTTAATCTCAACCAGTGCCGATACTTTTCCATCAAAGCCATATACATAGGCATCCGGCGAATCGCCAAAGCCTTCAAACGGCTCGTTAAATACGATGTCCTCAAAATCGGTAGTACAGGACTTGATTTCATTTAATAGCTGCGTACGTAGCCATTCCACGGCGAGCGGTTCATTTTCGTGCCCCCAATCGAAGGCTTTTGCAGTTCCGTTTTCGCGGGTTACTCCGGTTCGGCGTTCATAGCGAACAGCAAACATCACATCTAAAGCGGCTTTGCCAAATGGCGTACCTTTGCCGGCTTTCATCAGATCAGGAAGAACGGAGGCTGTAATCAGACCATGCCGTTTTTCTTTCCATTCAAATTCTTTTTGTTCAGCGGATTTCATGTTTCTGTAATTCTTTTATTTGTTCTTTGGTTAGTTTGTACTTAGCGATAACCTGATTTACTGTATAGCCGCCTTTTAAACCGTCTATAATGTTGTTCCAGATTGCAGAGCCGGTTTCAACGGTTGATCTATCATCACCCAGCTTTGGCGCAAATGGTCTGATACGAAGTGCATCTACCATTTCTCCTTTTACATTTACACGAGCGGAGCCGACTTGCATAGCCTTATTGATCCATTGCTCAATATCTGGCGTTTTAAACAGTTTCTCTAATGTTTTACAGTTGGTTTTGTTAACTACCATCGGTTTGACATTCTCGTGAAAATATGCGATTAAGCACATATCTTTCTTACCGTTTTCCCCGGTCACTTCTTCGCGCTTCATTTCTCGGATAGTAAGGATTAAGTCTTTGCCTTCCGTAAGGCTGTGAGCGCCCAGATATGGGTAATTAAATTGGGTTTTCCAATGTGTCATAATTGATTTATTTCTTTCTTGTTATTAGTAATTCTTTGAAATCCAGTTATCAGTATCACAGTAAAAGCAATATCCGGTTTTAGGATGTTCCGCACCGTCTTTAGCTCCACAAGTTCCACAATAATACTCTTTGTCATATTCGGGGGAAAGACCTTTATTCCGTTCTTTTATAACGGCTTTTCTTTCTTCAAGCATAGCCATTTTATCAGGATTACGGCTCAAATAGAACTTTCTGACTTTATGTATTTGCTTTTCAAACAGATCGTCAGATTCTGCTATCTGTTTGGCTGTATATTTGTTCATAATTGTTCTGTTTTACGTTATTTGACTACTATTTTGTTGTTACTTGTCGGAACGATAATCATAGAGCCATCGTCCGTTTTAGACCATGATATTTTGTTTATGCCTACCCCTCCACGCTCTTCTTTTACAGATAGTTCCAAAGATCCTTGTCTGATTTTTAATGAAGTCGCTTCTTCCCATTGCTGAGTGCGTTCGTTATATATTTCCATAATGTTCTTTTCTACTTAGTTATGATTCTGATAAATATCTTATAAGATCATCCTTGTCT
>UMGK01022499.1_pt1 | contig 20985 bp, 22 predicted proteins | sample 1965251 | NCBI WGS metagenome assembly UMGK01 (sample SAMEA4836070, study PRJEB28245) | human gut metagenome | biome: gut microbiome; material: fecal sample | place: Denmark | collected 2008 | reverse complement strand
ATCGGCGGCGGCGGACAGCCAAAAGACAAGGAATATAAGGGCGATGCTCTGCGTGCGGCACGCATTGAAGGGCTTTACAAGCGCGACAGCAGCATGAAGCTGCGTTTAAGCCACGAAAACCCGGAAATTAAAGCCTTGTACGCAGATTTTTACGGCAAACCGTTGAGCGAACTGGCGGAACAGATGCTGCATACCGTATATTTTGACCGCAGTACTGATTTGGGCGGCGTATATATCGCGCCCGGCGCGGAAAAACAGCCTGCGGCGGAAGGAGCAGCACCGCAGCAGGAAGCAGGCACGCATAAATGGCGCTGCAAGGTTTGCGGCTATATATATGAAGGCGAAGCTTTGCCGGAGGATTATAAATGCCCGCTGTGCGGTATGGGTGCCAATATGTTTGAAAAAATAGAATAGTTTTGCCAAAGCCTCTGCCATAAAAACGGGCAGGGGCTTTTTGCTGCGTAAAAAAAGCAAAAAAATTAAAAAATTTTGTAAAAAATAGTGAAGGAAAATAAAAAATGTTGTAGAATATATGGCAGGTAAACCAAAAATGAGAGAAAATTAGGAGGACAAAAAATGCATAGTTACAGCATTGAGCTTGGCGGCAGAACGCTGACGATGGAAATCGGCAAAATTGCCAAGCAGGCCAACGGCGCAGTATTGGTGCGCTATGGCGACACTGCGGTAGTAGTTGCTGCTACCGGTACCAAAACACCGCGTGAAGGTGTAGACTTTTTCCCTTTGACTGTTGATTTTGAAGAAAAAATGTACGCTGTGGGTAAAATCCCCGGCGGCTTTATTAAACGTGAAGGACGCCCGGCTGAAACCGCTATTTTAACCAGCCGCCTTATCGACCGCCCGATCCGCCCGATGTTCCCGGAAGGCTACCATAACGACGTGCAGATTGTTGCAACCGCCGTTTCCGTAGACCCGGACAACGCACCGGATATTCCGGCAATGATTGGCGCTTCCTGCGCACTTTCCATTTCCGATATTCCGTTTGAAGGACCTATCGCCGGTGTGCGTGTAGGCATGATTGACGGCCAGTACATTATTAACCCGACCATTGAACAGGCTAAAGTAAGCCGCCTGAACCTTGCCGTTGCAGGCACCAAAGATGCTATTTTGATGGTTGAAGCAGGTGCCAAGGAAATCAGCGAAGACGAAATGCTGGACGCTATCTGGTTCGGCCACGAAGAAATTAAAAAGCTGGTTGAATGGCAGGAAAAAATTATGGCAGAAGTTGGCAAACCCAAAATGGAAGTGCCTGTTTACGAACCTCCTGCCGAACTTGCCGCAGAAATTGAAGCTTACGGTGCTGAACAGCTGAAAGCAGCCCTGATGGACGCCAACAAGCTGGAACGCGAAGAAAACGTTGCACGCATTAAAGCTGAAATCGCCGACGCATTTATGGAAAAATATCCTGAAAATGCCAAAGACGTTGCTTATATTACCCAAAAGCTCGTTAAAAAGATTGTACGCCGCACCATTTCCGTGGATAAAATCCGCCCGGACGGACGTGCGCTTGACGAAGTACGCCCTGTAACCTGCGAAGTCGGCCTCTTAGCCCGTCCGCATGGCAGCGCGCTGTTTACCCGCGGCCAGACCCAGATTCTGAACGTACTGGCACTGGCTCCGCTCAGCGAAGCACAGACCCTGGACGGACTTGGCGTAGAACTTACCAAACGTTATATCCATCACTATAACTTCCCGCCGTACAGCGTTGGCGAAACCAAACCGCTGCGCAGCCCGGGCCGCCGCGAAATCGGCCATGGCGCACTGGCAGAACGCGCACTTTTGCCGGTAATTCCTTCCGAAGAAGAATTCCCGTATGCAATCCGTCTGGTTTCCGAAACTCTGGAATCCAACGGTTCTTCCTCCATGGGCAGTGTTTGCGCAAGCACACTTTCCCTTATGGACGCAGGCGTGCCTATTAAAGCACCGGTTGCCGGCGTAGCAATGGGCCTTGTTAAAGACGGTGATTATTTCACCATTCTTACCGATATTCAGGGCTTGGAAGATGCTCTCGGCGATATGGACTTTAAAGTTGCCGGTACTAAAAACGGCATTACCGCCATTCAGATGGATATTAAGATTGACGGCATCAACAAGGAAATTTTCAAACAGGCTCTGGCACAGGCTAAACGCGGCCGCGAACACATCATGGGCATTATGCTTGACTGCATCTCTGAACCGCGCAAAGAACTGTCCAAATACGCTCCGAAAATTACCACCATTCATGTTGACCCCGAAAAAATCAGCAAAATTATTGGCCCCGGCGGCAAAACCATTAAAAAGATTGTTGAAGAAACCGGCGCTAAAATTGATATTGAAGAAGACGGCCGCGTATATATTGCCGCAGTTAACAGCGAAGAAGCTGCAAAAGCAATCGATATGATTAACGGCATTACCGCGGAAGCAGAAGTCGGCAAAGTTTACACCGGCAAAGTTACCCGCCTGATGGCATTTGGTGCTTTTGTTGAAATTCTGCCGGGCAAAGAAGGCCTGGTTCATATTTCCCAGCTTTCTACCGAACGCGTAAATAAAGTTGAAGATGTTGTTTCCGTAGGTGATGAAATCGTTGTAAAAGTTACGGAAATTGACCAGAAGGGCCGCATTAACCTGTCCCGCAAAGCAGTGCTGGCAGGCGGCTTAAGCAAATAATTTAAGTAAAAACTAAATCCCGCTGAATTATTTTCGGCGGGATTTTTTATAATGAGGTGTACTATGAAATTACGTGGTTTTGAAAAAATTACTTCTTTTAAAGAAGTTGAATTTCCTATGCCGGAACGCAAAACAAAAATGGCGGCCGGGTACGATATCTGTTTGCCGCAGGACGTTACCATTAAGGCGCATACGCTGCAAATGGTGCCGACCGGTGTGAAAGCCTACATGCAGGATGACGAGTTCTTGGGCGTGCATATCCGCAGCAGTATGGCGGTAAAAAAAGGGCTGGCGCTGGTGAACAACGTGGGCATTATTGACGCCGATTATTACAATAACGAGGATAACGAAGGGCACATTATGCTGGGGCTGTATAACACAACGGACAGCGATGTTACCCTGGCAAAGGGCGAGCGCGTAGCACAGGGCATTTTTTACAAATACCTTACTGCTGACGGCGACAGCGCCGACGCAACCCGCAGCGGCGGCTTTGGGAGTACGGGTGAGAAATAAGTAAAAAGCAGCTAAATTCAGCACAAATGAAATAACATAATTTACAAGACTGTTGTAAACCAAAAACGGTTTGCAGCAGTCTTTTTTTTTGCGTAAAAACGGAGTTAACTTAAAGGGTAATAGTGGAATTTTTATTTTAAAAGTGATATAATAACTTATAATTGATTGTAAAAAAAAGTTACAAATAAGTTTTAAATAAAAATTTAAAAACAGGGGATTAAATTGAGAAAATATTTGTTGCCGATGTTTCTGGCAGCGCTTGATGTTATCAGCATTATTACAGCTGCTTTTATAAGCATTTACCTGCGTTTTGACAGCGGAGCCATACCTGCCAACTATCTTAATATGTTAGTTGGCTATTTGCCGTTAACTGTTTTAATTTATCTTATCTGTTTTTTGTTTTTTAAAATTTACGGCAGAATATGGCGTTATGCCGGAACTGTTGAGCTTGTAGCAATTGTTATCGCCTGTGGTTTAGGCAGTACAGTATGGTATTTTGCTTCGGTAGGGATAGGTTATGTATTGCCTCGGCTTTTATATATCATGACAGGCATACTTTTAATGCTTTTTATCGGCAGCAGCCGTATGGCGCTGCGTATGTACAGCTATGTAACAAACAAGTCTAAATATAAAAAGTTACAGCGCAAAAAGAATAAAGTCCTCATTATCGGCGCAGGCGATGCCGGTGCTTTGCTGTTAAATGAAATAGAACATTACCATGTGGCAAATCGTCAGGTAGTTGGTTTTATTGACGACGATAAAAACAAAATCGGCAAATCTTTGCAAGGTGTAAAGATACTAGGGAACCGTAACGATATAATAAAGGTTGTAAAAATTGAAGATATAGATGAAATAATAATAGCTATGCCTTCAGTGAAAGGCGAAGAAATAAAATCTATTATAAACATATGTAAACAAACAGATTGCAGGCTGACAATAGTTCCCGGGCTTTATGAAATATTGGAAGGCAGTATAAGCATCAACCAGCTGCGCCCGGTTGATGTAGAAGATTTATTGGGACGCGACCCTGTAAAGCTTGATACCACTGCCGTAAAAGAATATTTAAGCGGCAAAATAGTGCTTATAACCGGTGCTGGCGGCAGCATAGGCAGTGAAATAGTACGCCAGGTAGCCAAAATGCAGCCTGCAAAACTTTTGCTTTTAGGCAAAGGCGAAAACAGTATCTACGAAATTACGCAGGAAATGAAAATAGAATACCCGCAGCTTAAAACAGTGCCAATTATTGCCGATGTGCGCGACAAAGAACGCATAAATGCCATTATGGACTATTTCAAACCGCAGGTAGTATTCCATGCAGCTGCACATAAGCATGTGCCCTTAATGGAATATCAGCCGGCAGAAGCAGTACGCAACAATATTTTAGGTACTAAAGTAGTGGCTGATGAAGCTGCTGCACATAACGTAGAAACCTTTGTCATGATTTCGACTGACAAAGCAGTTAACCCAACCAGCGTAATGGGCTGCACTAAGCGAGTAGCGGAAATGTACGTGCAAAGCATGAACAAAAACAGCAATACACGCTTTGTGGCAGTACGTTTTGGCAATGTGCTCGGCAGCAGGGGCAGCGTAATACCGCTATTTAAAACACAAATAGCCAAAGGCGGGCCGGTAACAGTAACCCATGCCAACATGAAACGCTACTTCATGACGATACCGGAAGCCAGCCAGCTTGTATTACAGGCCGGTGCAATGGCCAAAGGCGGCGAAGTATTCGTGCTTGATATGGGAGAACCGGTAAGAATTTACGACCTTGCCAAAGACTTAATAACCTTATCCGGCTTAATACCGGATAAAGATATAGAAATAAAAATAACGGGCCTGCGCCCGGGCGAAAAGCTGTTCGAAGAACTGTTAAGCGCCGAAGACGGTACGGAAAAAACAAAACACCATAAAATTTTTACCGCAAAGATAAAAGAAATAGATAAAACAGAATTAGATAAGCAAATAGCTGAAATTGTAGAGATAACAGACGGCGATAAAGTAGTTGCCGCGCTGCAGAAGATAGTGCCTACTTATACACCAAACAGGGTAAATATATAAATTTAAGTAAAAGGGGAATAAAAAGTGGCAAATCCAAGGATTTACTTATCTTCACCAACCATGCACGGAGAAGAACAAGCATATGTAAAAGAAGCCTTTGATACTAACTGGGTGGCTCCGTTAGGCAAAAATGTAGATGAATTTGAAAAAAGTGTTGCTGAATATGTCGGAGTAAAAGAGGCAGCAGCCTTAAATTCCGGGACGGCAGCACTGCATATGGCAGTAAAATTGGCTGGAATAAAACACGGGGATATAGTTTTATGCAGCGACTTAACCTTTGCTGCAACGGTAAACCCCGTAAGCTATGAAGATGGCATACAGGTGTTTATAGATAGCGAAAGAGAAAGCTGGAATATGGATCCGGAAGCTTTGGAAATAGGCCTGAAAAAATACAATGCCAAAGCAGTTATTGTAGCAAATCTTTATGGCACGCCGGCAAAACTGGATGAAATACAAGCACTTTGTAAAAAATATAACGTAACTTTAATTGAAGATGCAGCTGAAAGCCTTGGGGCAACTTTAAACGGAGTACAAACCGGAACCTTTGGCAAATATAATGCCCTGTCTTTTAACGGGAACAAAATAATAACAACATCAGGTGGCGGCATGTTTTTAAGTAATGATGAAGAAGCGGTAAAAAAAGTACGCTTCTGGTCAACACAAGCCAGAGAAAATTGCCCGTGGTACGAGCATAAAGAAATTGGCTATAACTACCGCATGAGTAATATTGTAGCAGGTATAGGCAGAGGGCAGATGCTGCATCTTAATGAGCATATAGCACAAAAGAAAGCCATCTATATGCGTTATAAAGAAGGCTTAAAAGATTTGCCGGTTAAGATGAACCCTTATCTGCAAAATAGCGAGCCAAACTTCTGGCTTAGCTGTTTAACAATAAACAAGGGAGAAAAAGTAACGCCTGAAGATATCCGCCTTGCGCTTGAAAAAGAAAACATAGAATCGCGTCCGATTTGGAAACCGATGCATATGCAGCCGGTATATAGAAATAATGATTTTATAACAGCTGGTACAAAACCTTTAAGCGAAGATATTTTTGCAAGAGGAATTTGCCTGCCGAGTGATAATAAAATGACGGCAAAGCAGCAGGATATGATTGTTGGGATTATTAAAGGGTTATTTTAAATATAAAAGATAGAGGGAAATATGTATAAAAGTTTTGTTAAAAGGATTTTAGATATAATATTATCGGTTTTGGCTTTGATAATATTGTCTCCGGTTTTTATTATAGCCATTATTTTGGTGCACATTAAACTTGGCTCACCTGTTTTTTTCAAACAGGCAAGGCCGGGAAAGAATGAGAAAATTTTTTATATCTACAAATTTAGGACAATGACGGATCAAAAAGACGCTAATGGAAATCTATTGCCCGATGAAATAAGATTAACCAAATTTGGTCAATTTTTACGTTCTACATCCATTGATGAACTTCCGGAATTATTTAACATTCTAAAAGGTGATATGTCTGTAGTCGGGCCAAGGCCTTTATTAGTTCAATATTTAGATAGATATAATGAAGAACAGCGTCACAGGCATGATGTAAAGCCAGGCTTAACCGGTTTAGCACAAATTAACGGTAGAAATGGCATTAGTTGGGAAGAAAAATTTAAATATGATTTGGAATATGTAAAAAATATAACTTTTATAGGCGATTGTAAAATAATATTGCAGACAGTAATAAAAGTTTTTCAAAGAACAGGAATATCATCTGCGACTTCCGTTACAATGGAAGAATTTAAGGGGAATAAGTAATGTTTAAAAGATATTTGCAATTGTTGATGTTGATTTTATTGAGAGACGGAAGCAAACGGGCAGAATATTGTAAAAAAATTGGATATTTTCATGCTCAGGGAGAATGCTGTTATTTTCAAAATTTTAATTTTGGAGTAGAACCGCATTTAATTTCTTTTGGCAACAACGTAAAAGTAGCATCCGGGGTAAGGTTTTTGAACCATGATATTTTCGGTGATGTCATTTTATATAAAAATAAAATGAATTACCATATCAGGCGGGTAGGAAAAATAGTTATAGGAAATAATGTATTAATTGGCAGCAATAGTCTTATTATGTATGATGTTACTATTGGCGATAATGTTATTATTGCTGCCGGAAGCTGCGTTACTAAAGATATTCCTGATAATTCAATTGTAGCCGGAGTACCTGCAAGAGTAATAGGAACTTTTGACAGTTATGAAAAAAAGTTTATGGAAATCACTAAAAATTATCCCTGGCTTGGCAAAAGATATTCTATTTATGATCCGGAGTTAAAGAAACAGCAGGAACAATTTTTTTGGACTGACAAAAAATAATGAATAAAATAACTATATATAGCTATATAAATAAAAAAGTAACTATAGGAGAAATCTTATTGTGCATATAATTGACAGTGCTAAACGATTAATTAAATACAGCTGGTTGCTGCAGGTATTAGTAGAAAGAGATTTGAAAATAAGATACCGCCGCAGCTTTTTAGGTTATTTGTGGAGCGTATTAAACCCTTTAATGATGATGGTTATTTTAACCATAGTGTTTTCTAATATGTTCCGTTTTGATATACCGCAGTATCCGGTATATCTGCTTGCCGGGCAGCTTATTTTTGGATTTTTTTCAGAGTCAACAAGTATGGCAATGGGTTCCATATTAGGTGGTGCAGCATTAATAAAAAAAGTTTATCTTCCTAAATATATATTTCCGTTGTCCAGGGTGCTGTCAAGTTTTACAAGTATGCTGCTTTCTATGATTGCCTTGTTTATAGTAATCATGGCGACAGATGTAAGTTTCTCTATTACGCTGATGTTACTGCCGTGGATATTATTTCAGGTACTTGTATTTTGTATAGGCGTAGGGCTTTTGCTTTCGGTATTGGTAGTATTTTTTAGAGACGTACAGTACTTATATAGTATATTTCTAACAGCTTTTAATTACTTAACGCCAATTTTTTACCCGGAAAGCCTTCTTCCCGAATGGTTAAGGGAATTACTTATATTTAACCCTCTTTATAACTACATAAAATTTTTCCGTAAAATAGCGGTGTATGGCGAATGGCCAACGCTGCCGGAGCACTTGACATGCCTGGCTTTTACTTTTGGCATGCTTATAGTTGGCCTATATGTATTTAAAAGAAAACAAAATGAATTTATTTTATATATTTAGGAGCAAAAAGTGGAAAAAACTATAGTTGTTGACAATGTTTCCATGCGCTTTAACTTGGCTACGGAACGTGTTGATAGTTTAAAAGATTTAATTATAAAGAAGCTTAAATTTCAAAGCGTCAGTTTTGAAGAATTTTGGGCATTAAGGGATATCAGCTTTACAGTGGATAAAGGAGAATCCTGTGCGTTAATCGGAGCAAACGGCAGCGGTAAAAGCACGATGCTGAAAATAATAAGCGGGATTTTAGCACCAACAAAAGGGCATGTAGAAGTAAACGGTTCCATAGCACCTTTAATAGAATTAGGAGCCGGCTTTGATTATGAACTGACCGGCAGGGAAAATATTTTTCTGAACGGTGCAATTTTGGGGTACAGTAAAAAGCTGATGCTGGAAAAGTATGATGAAATAGTAGATTTCAGCGAACTGAGAGAGTTTATAGATGTACCGGTAAAAAATTATTCCAGTGGTATGGTAGCAAGGCTGGGCTTTTCGATAGCAACAATGGTAAAACCGGATATATTGGTTGTAGATGAAATACTTGCGGTTGGCGACCAGGCTTTTCAGGATAAATGTCATAAGCGTTTGGAGGACATGATGAATGGCGGTACTACAGTATTACTGGTATCCCATTCAGCGCCGGATATAAAGAGGATATGCCAGAAAGCAGTATGGATAGACAGGAGCAATTTACGGTTTGTAGGCAGTGTTGATGATGCTTTGCAATTATATAATGGATTAGCATAACAATAAAAAATAATAAAAGGCAGGTGAAAAGATGAAAAATTTATATATAGTAGGTGCCAGCGGCTGTGGACGCGAAGTGCTGAATATTATTAAAGATATCCATGCAATACAAGGCATCCGGTGGAATATAATAGGTTTTTTAGATGATAATCTGCATGCTTTAGAAGGGATTGATTGTGATTTTAAAGTTGTAGGTACAATTAGTGATTATATTCCGCAAGAAAATGATGTACTGGCTTTAGGCATAGCCAATCCTCAAGTTAAAGAAAATTTGGTTAAAATGCTTAAAGAAAAAGGTGCTGTATTTGGAACAATAATTCATCCGTATGTAGCATTAGGGCGTTTTAATACTATTGGAGAAGGCGCAGTCATATATTCCGGTTTTGGAATGACCGTTAATGTACATATAGGTAATTTTTGCACTTTATTGGCTTGCGGGTTAGGGCACGATGTTTCAATTGGTGATTTTTCTACAATTTCATCATGGTGCAATATTATGGGGCATGTAAAAATTGGCAACCGTGTATTTATGGGTGGTAATTGTGCTGTAGCTCCAAGTGCTGTTATAGAAGATGATGCCTATGTAGGCGTAGGCAGCGTTGTTTTGCGCAAGGTAAAAGCCGGCAAAAAAGTTTTTGGCAATCCTGCAAGAGAAATGGATGCATAGAATTAATTTAGGAGGCTGAAGATAAAAATGAACTTTTTTGAATTTAATGGAATTAAAATATCTGGATTGGCAACAGCTGTTCCTGACCGCCATCAAAAAATGTCTGATTATAATCATCTTTTTGCAGATGGTGAAGTAGAAAAATTTTGTGCTGCAACAGGTATTTATGAAAAGTATAATGCATATGGTGTTGGGACAACGACTTCTGATTTATGCGTTGTGGCAGCAAAAAAGCTTTTTGAAGAACTGAAAATCGATAAGAATACCATAGATGGGCTTATTTTTATTACGCAAACACCGGATTATTTTGTGCCGCCTACTTCATGTATAATACAGCATAGATTGGGGTTGGATAATTGCGGATTGGTTTATGATTCCAATATTGGATGTACAGCATTCCCTTTTGGTTTACAGATGGCTTGTGCTAATATTATGGCTGGATGCAAAAAAATATTGCTTTTAGTCGGAGATGCCAATCCTAATAGAGGGGAAACAAACAATAAAGATGGTTTATTGTTTGGTGATGCTGGTGTAGCGGTAATAGTTGAACAAACAGAAGAACATGTTCCGCCTATTAATATTTGCATCGAAACAATTGGCAGTGGATATAAAGCATTAATTACTCCTTATGGAATGGAAAGACATCCTTTGCCTGTTGTAGCACAGACAAGAGGATTTGAATTTGCTGCTTATTATAATAATGCAACATATATGTCTGGAACTGATGTCTTTACTTTTAGCATTAAAGATGCTCCGCGTACTGCAAAAGCATTTTTTGAACATTTTAACAATAATATAAATGATTTTGATCTAATTTCACTTCATCAGGCAAATAAAATGATTATTGATAATGTTGCAAAAAGAATTAAAGCTCCTAAAGAAAAACTGATGAATTCCATTGAAAGGTTTGGCAATACAAGAGGGGCAAGCACAGCTGTAAATATTTGTGATTATGCAGAAAAAAATAATATATATTCTGGATATAAAAGAATGCTTATACTGGCATTTGGTATAGGGCTTAATGTCACAGTTGCTTCATTTTATATGGATATGTCAGTATGTCTGCCTATTATTAAAACAAAAGAAGTTTTTGATGATGGGATAAATAGTGACACATATTTTAACTAAGGAGAAGCAAAGTATGGGTTATTTTAATTTAAAAAATGCAAAAATTAAAGCTGTCGCTGCAGCCGTACCTGACGATGTAGAATACACGACAGATTATAATGACCTTTTTGGCGAAGAACATGTAAAAAAATTTATTATGTCTACCGGTGTACAGCGTAGATTTACCACGCATAGATTAGGTGTTACAGCCTCTGATTTATGTTGTGCGGCTGCTGAAAAGATTCTAACGGAACTAAATTATGAAAGAAATAAAATAGATGCGTTGATTTTTGCTTCATCCAGCCGTGATTATCTTCAGCCTGTTACTGCAACAATTTTACAGGACAGATTAGGATTATCTGATGACTGTATGTGTTATGATGTTCCGCTTGGTTGTTCTGCTTATGTTTATGGATTGTATTTAGCTGCTATGCATATTAATTCGGGTTGCCGAAGTGTATTGCTGTTGGCTGGTTCTACAGGTGAGCAGCTTCCGGATAATTATGTACCCAAAGAAATACCTATGCTTTTTGGTAATGGTGGGTCGGCTACTTTATTAGAATGTGATGAAATTGCTGAGCCTGTTTACGGTTTATTACGTTCAATCGGGCGTGATTTCAAAATGTTGGCATCTCCGTTTAGCGGACAGCGCCATCCGTTCTGGCCGATGGTGCAGCAATTTGGATACGAAAAAGCATGTGCATATAGGGATTTATTCCATATGGAAGGCATGGATGTCATGCGGTTTTCTCTAAAAGAAGTAGTTACAATGATTAACGATTTTAAAGAACATTTTAAATGTAACTATGATGATTATGAGATATTAGCATGTCATCAGGCTAATAAACTTATAATCAGCAATCTTGCCAGAAAGATTAAGTTCCCGCTTGAGAAAATTCCTCTTTCAATAGTTAATTATGGTAATACAGGATGTGCATCAATTCCATTAGCTATTTGTGACCATTATTCGGCAAAAGATAATGCAGAAGATACTGGTAAGATATTAACCTGTGGATTTGGAATTGGTTTATCATTGGGAATTGTTGGCATTACTGTTGAACCGAAGAATTGTTTTACTGTTTTTAGAGTGAAGAATAGATATGATGATGGTTTGCGATTTGAAGATTATTTGTGAGGTATGGTATGGATAAGTTTGATTTTAATGGAAAAAAGGTGTTAGTTACAGGTGCTTCATCCGGCGTTGGCAGGGAAGTTGCTATTTTGCTCAGTAAAATGGGGGCAAAAGTTTCAATTGTTGCAAGAAGGGAAAGCGAGTTAAAGAAAACAATTTCATTAATGGAAGGTAACATACATTCTTATAGAGTATTGGATTTAGCGGATTTTGATAAAATTGTTGAGACTTTTAAAGAATTAGTTTCAATAGACGGGCAAAAATTTGATTGTATTGCACATTGCGCCGGTATAGCAGTACCAATTCCGTTAAGAAGTGTTTCAATGTCTAATATTGAACAGATTTTTTCTGCAAATACATATTCTTTTATGGCTTTATTAAAATGTGCAGCACAAAAAAGAATATTTAATGATGGAGGAGCAGTCGTTGGAATATCTTCGTGTGTAGGGGTTTATGGACAGGCTGCCAATGCTGTTTACGGAGCATCAAAAGGAGCAATGGACGCTTTTATGAAAAGTGCTGCAAAAGAACTTAGACCGAGAAAAATAAGAGTAAATACTATTTGTCCGTGTGGTATTAAAACAGAGATGCTTGCTAATCAAGTTGTTAAAGATATTGAAGGAGAAGCAGTAGAGTCTTTGCCTGATTATCTTATGCTCCCGGATAAGGTTGCTTCAATTGTTGTAGCATTACTTAGTGATTCAATGCAATATATTTCTGGGATTGCCATTGATGTTGATGAAGCAAAAACTTGGGAGGAGTGAAATGGATTATTTAAATATTTCAGGAAAAAAATATTTAGTTTTTGGAGCTTCTTCTGGTATTGGACGCCAGACTGCTATTCAACTAAGTGAACTTGGGGCCAGAGTAGTATTGGTAGGTAGAAATGAAGAAAGGCTTCATCAAACATACAATATGTTGATTGGTAACGGGCATAGCATATTGGTGTGTGATGTTTCTAATTTTTCAGCAGCACAATTAGTTGTAAAAAATTCAGTTAAAATAGATGGCATTAAATTAGATGGGTGTGTTTTTTCGGCTGGAATATATGCAATGTTGCCAGTGGGAGTTGTTACAGAAGATAAACTTGATAAGCTGTTTGCTACAAATATATTTTCTCTTATTGCTATAGTAAAAAGTTTTTCTTCAAAACGTATAAGTAATGATGGTGCTTCTTTTGTGAGTGTTTCTTCGAGGGCAGCTAATTTACCTGATAAATCACAAGGGGTATATGGAGCAACGAAAGCAGCAATAAATTCATATACATTTGCTGCAGCCAAAGAATTGTCAAACCGCCTGATAAGATTTAATGCTGTTTGCCCGGAAGCTGTAGATACAGAAATGGGGGCAGGCTTTAAACATAATACAACAGATGAGTATAAGAAAAAAATATATCCGCTCGGTATGTTGGAAAGTAAAGATGTTGCTGATGCTATAATTTTTTTGTTAAGTGATATGAGCAAAAAAATTACTGGACAATCTATTTGGTTATCTGCCGGTAATGACGGTGGAAGTATAGAAAATTCAATATTTTAAAAGGAGATATGAAGATGGAATTACAAGAAAAACTGGCGTTAATTGAAGAAGTATTGGATGTTGAAGAAGGCAGTTTAAAACCGGAAACGGAGCTTGCAGATGTAGACGAATGGGATTCCATAGCTGCGCTTTCTTTAATAGTAATGCTTGATGAAAAGTTTGAAAAAACAGTAAGCGGTACGCAGATTAAAGCATTGGAAACTGTAAATGATATTTTAGCTTTGATGGAATAATAATATAAGTATAAATTAAAGGAGAAAAGAAAATGGAATTACAAGAAAAACTGGCGTTAATTGAAGAAGTGTTGGATGTTGAAGAAGGCAGCTTAAAACCGGAAACAGAGCTTGTGGATGTAGACGAATGGGATTCCATAGCTGCGCTTTCTTTAATAGTAATGCTTGATGAAAAGTTTGAAAAAACAGTAAGCGGTACGCAGATTAAGGCATTGGAAACCGTAAATGATATTTTAGCTTTGATGGAATAAGGAGTGGTATAAAAATGGAAAAATTATATGCTCTTTTAGAAGAAATCAGGCCGGATGTAGATTTTCGTAATACTACTACTTTAGTTACAGATGGCTTTATAGATTCTTTTGATATTGTAACTATTATAGCAAGTATTGAAGCAGAGTTTTCTGTAGAAATACCGGTAGAAAGCATGCTGCCGGAAAATTTTGAAAGTGCTGAAGCTATAATGAATCTTATAAACGGAGCTGAAAAATAAAAGCATGTTTAAGATTATTGATAAAATCAAACTGTGGTATCGGCATCGAAAATTAGTAAAACAAGGTGTTTTGACACCTGTTAAATCTTATGATGAATACCTCGCTTTGGTAAAAAAGGCAAAAATTAATTCTGAACATAAACTTTTCAGCAATTGTTATATGTTGCCTGGTGAGATAAAAAGATTGATTTCTTTAAAAAATTTTTATCTTCTAAAAACTGATGAGGGGTTAGCTTTTGCAGATGATGAAGGCAGCTATTATTATATGTTTTTATACGTAGATGTTTTAAAACCTGTTAAATTTCCTAAGTTAGAAAAGGATATTTTAATAGAAAATGTATATTATGAAGGCCGCAAAACTCAGCAGCAAAATAATTTTGAAGATTTTTTAGTAAAATCCGGTTGTGAATTTTTTAATACATATCGCTCAATAGAAGATCGTCCGTCACTGGAACCTGATAAATTTTATAAAAAATTAGCTGTATTAGAAAATACTTTGCGTATGGAAGGAAAGAAGATTGCAGTTCCTACATATGAGCAACTGCCGGAATTTGAAAAGGTTTATCGTAGTATTATAGATAAATTTGTTCAAAAAAAGTACACTTTAAAAGAGAGAAAAGCTCAAGCTGATGCAGGTTTTTTATATTGTATTACAGATGAAAGTAAAAAAATTTATGCGATTGCTATAAAAGCAGTTGTTCATGGTGGCGCTTATGGTTCTCGTCCTGATTGCAGAAATAATATTTATGCACCAATATTAGTATTATATTTGTTTAAAGATTTCTATGATAATATGCCTGCTGATTATAATAAACAGAAAGAATATCTGTGCAGTAAAAAAGGTATAGGAGGATGGATAGCTATTAATAATACTGCATCTTGGCGCGTTTACAAGATGGTTGGTATTAAGGCTGCCAATAAATCCATGAATCAATTTGTTATTAAAGCTTTAAAATAGCAGTATTTAATAAATTAGTTTACGGGAGAGAAAAATGATTACTATTTTAGATTGTTTGGAAAGCACGGCATTAAAATTTCCACATAAAATTATAAGTGAAGATGCTAATAAAAAGATAACTTACAGCGATTTTGTTAAAAACGCAAAATCAATTGGCAGTTTTTTGTGTAAATATCAAGTTACACGCAGCCCGATTGCTGTTTTTATGGATAATTCGGTAGAATCATTGGAAGCAATGATGGGTGTGGTTTATAGTGGCAATTTTTATGTTGTTATCGATGCCTTAATGCCATTGGAAAGAATAAAAAACATTTTTTCTACTTTGAAGCCTGTAGCAGTTATATTTGATGAAAAGTGTAGAAAACAGGCTGAAAAATTAGAAATGGATGATAATATTTATCTTTACAATGAGCTGGTGCAAAATAATGTAAATGAGGAAACGCTGCAAACCGTGCGTAGTAGAATGATTGATGCAGATCCTCTGTATGCGTTATTCACTTCCGGTTCTACCGGTATTCCAAAAGGTACAGTGCTTACTCATTTAAGTGTAATGAAATATACCAAATGGTATGCTGAAACTTTTAATATTACTGAAAATACTATTTTTGGCAGCCAAACGCCGTTTTATTTTAGCATGTCTGTATCAACTATATTTTCTACAATCTATACAGGCGCTAAACTGGTAATTATTCCCAAACAACTTTTTTCTTTCCCGGTTAAATTAATTGAATTTATGAATGAAGAAAAAATAAATACAATTTATTGGGTCCCTTCTGCTATGAATATGATTGCTAATTTTAAAGCTTTAGATAATAAAGAACTGCCATATTTAAAAACAGTTCTTTTTGCAGGGGAAGCTATGCCGACAAAACAGCTGAACTACTGGAGAAAGCATTTGGCACCGGATACTTTATACGCTAATTTATTTGGACCAACAGAGACAACGGATATAGCTGCGTATTATATTGTTGACAGGGAATTCCGTGATGATGAGCCTATTCCTATTGGTTCACATTGCAGTAATTGTGATGTATTCGTTTTGAAAGATGATGATACGTTAGCCGGAATAGGCGAAGAAGGAGAATTGTGCGTCAGAGGGGCTTTTTTAGCTTCCGGCTACTATGATAATCCTCAAAAAACTAATGAAGTTTTTGTTCAAAATCCATTAAATCCTCATTATCGTGATATTATTTACAGAACAGGTGACCTGGTTAAGTATAATGAAAGAGGTGAATTAGTTTATATTACAAGAAAAGATTTTCAGATTAAACATCAAGGGTACAGAATTGAGTTAGGCGAAATTGAAACAGCTGTAAGCGCAGTGAAAGATGTATACGAATGCAGCTGCATTTATGATAGCGCTAAACAACTTATTGTGCTTTTTTGCGTAGGAGAATCCCTGACAGCAAAAGATATTTTGATAGGTGTAAAGGATTTACTGCCTAAATATATGACACCTAATAAAATCTTTTTCTTGAATGATATGCCGCATAATGCTAATGGTAAAATTGATAAAAAGAAATTGCAGGAAATGTATCAGGCTGGTATAAAACAATGAAAATAATAACTTATATTTCTCCTCTTTTAGAGCAAAATATGTATATTTTAGAAGAAAACAGTCATTGTATAGTTATAGACCCTTATTATGATGATAGCTTATCAGCTTTATTTAAAAATAAGGTAATTGATTTAATGCTGGTTACACATGAACATTACGACCATATTAGTGGAGTTAATAAATTTAAAGAACTATATGGTTGCAAATTATTGGCAAATGCAAAATGCAATAGTAATCTTCAAAATCCAACTAAAAATTTTTCAAAATATTTTGAAGCTTATTATGAATTTCAGGGAGATTTAAAAAAGCCTGATTTTGATTTTGACAGTAATTATTCTTGCTGTGCCGATAATGTTTTTGATGATAGTATTAAGTTTAAGTGGCAAAATAATGATATTTATATCAGAGAAGTTCCGGGACATAGCAAAGGCGGAAATTTTATATTTTTAAATAATAAAATTTTGTTTTCAGGAGATATACTTTTGGATGAAAGTGTTCCTGCCGCAAAGTTTCCCGGAGGAAGCAAAAAAGCTTTTGAAGATACAACTTTACCTTATGTTAATTCTTTGCCTGCTGATATTGTTGTATACCCCGGGCATGGAGAAAAATTTATTTTAAGCGACTATTATGGTTATTTGGGCGAGAAGGAAAAATAGTGTTAAAGATAATAGAATCTGTAGCAGAATATAGGGAACTTTATAACAAATATGTAATATTAAATAAAGCAAAGGGTATTACAAATTTTTTTGTCAATGAGAAGAAGATTGCTGTATTTATTGATAATAAAAAAATTAAATTTGATGTAGTTGACGGCGCATTATTTTTATTTGTAGAAGAAAATTATTATTATAAAATGTATTTTTATGGCCTCACAGCAGAGATAAAACATTTGCCTACAGCCGACAAAAATATTTGTTGTGATATTTTTGACCAGAAAGAAAATGAAACACACGGCTTTTTATATAATTTGTTTTTGAATAACAATTTTGTATGTAAACAAAAATATGAACAGGTTCGTTTATGTTATGGTAAGTTGCATAGGATAGCTTTAGGATATTTAGAAAAAAATAAATGGAAGTTACAAGAACATAATATGCGTATTGATAAGCTTAAATTAACGGATAAGTTGGAATTTGAGCAGCTTGTAATAGATAATATGGGACAGTATGATGGATTTTCTATCGAAGACCCTGAGTGGGAAGAACAGATTAAAAATAATAATGTTGTAGGAATATACGTATTAGATAAATTGATTGCGGCATATTATTTTACAGAGAAAGCCGGAAGGATAATTGTTGAAAAAAAATATCGTGGAAGAAATTTAAGTGTTCTTTTACGAATGTATTTTGCAACGCAAAAGCGCTGGTCAAATTCATCTAAGAATCAGTATGATTGGGTTGAAGAAAATAATATATCGTCAAAGAAAACTTTTGAAAAATTGTTTGCAGTTTATACGGGAAAAATTAAGTATAGATATTTGAAATAATATGATTTATAAAATAATTTTTAAACAAACCAAAATAGATGGCTGGAAAAATTCAGCCATCTATTTTGGTTTGTTTAATGCTTTGGCAATCTTTTGTTTATGATTTTTTATTAACGAGTTTGTTTCTGGATCATTTAAATTTAATATTCTTTTAGCTTTTCTTGCATAATCAATAAATGTTTGAGTATGTTTATTTTTAGATTTCTTTTTGTTAAATGCATATACACGATATAAATTTGCTGCGGATATACGATGCCCTTTGGATGATGTCCAATTGCATTTTGTTATGTTTTGGGCTTTTCTTTGCATTCGATAATAGTATTTGGTAATTGATTTAGGATTAATTTTTATATTTTTACCATCGAATATAAATCCTAAATATTTTATAGATGTGACTTTGTCCTGTGAATGATTGTATATATGATTATTTTGGTAAACATATAATTTTGTTTTATCTTGTTGTAAAGTAATCAATTTTGATTTATTATCAAAGTATTCAGTAATAAAATCAATGAAAGGAGTTATTTCTGAATCAATTTGAAATGGAATAATTATAATGAAGTCATCAGAATAGCGCATATATAAACCATTTTTATTTTTTACAAAATCATTTATATCTTTATCTATTTCTGTCATATAGATATTAGATAATACTGCACTTATAGGTGAACCTTGAGGAATACCTTTTGATGAGTGATGTTTATGTATTTTATTTTTTAATTGTTTGAATTGTGATTTATTTAAAATGAGTTCTTTTGAATTTAATATACTTTTAATGCCGCGAGTAGTTATTTTTTTGTCAGATTGATTTACTATATCATTCCAGTCAACAGAAGAAAATTTTGTGATATTTTTATAAACTGCGTAAAAGTCTTTCGGAAGTTTATTGCAATTAAGTATTTTACAAAGTTGCTGTTTTAAATATTTATGATCAAGATTGTCAAAAAAATCAGTGAAATCTCCAATTAGCATAAAAGCATTTTCTGATTCTTTTATTTTATCAAAAGCAAGTTTTGCAAAATGTATATTATTTTTACCTTTAAAACAATTTCTATAAGCGACCGGTATATTACTAATATTATTTTTATCTAACCATAAATTATAAAATTCGTTCAACAAGAAACTATATCTTTGATAAACACAACGGTCGAGATGTGAGCAATAATATATTTCACGTTTTTTTGGTGGCTTGATTTCATTTTTATTATATTTTCTTTGCTTATGAGTATAATGAATAAATGGGTAAAAACCATGATGGATTATTTTTTCTTTATTCATTACATATTGACGAATAGAAGAATGGCGTAAAGATGCAGTTTTTTTATCAAAATGAGAATAAAGCTTTAATTCATTATGCTTTAATATAAAATTTTTCCAATTTAAACAGTGATTATAATTGGTGCATGAAGTACAAGAATTTAATCTATTACATTCCGCATATTTTTTTAGTTCTTTCATATGATAATCCTCTTAAAATGCAATAAGCCTGCTGATATGGGGGGCAACTTCCCTTAATCAGCAGGCAAAAACATGAACTATAGATACCTATAATTGCCCACAAATAACATTGCATTCCATGTTATAATAACAATGGAAAGGAGTTGTTTCTTAATGTTAACGCTAATCGTTATCGCCATCTTGAAACGAGCCAAGTTAACTGGCTTTCAAGCTATTCTTAGATGGGTAATATTACACATCGAAGAATTGCTTTACGCCTACTTGACAGAAATACTCCGCCCAGTTTGCCAATTACAAACGGTATTATTATAATAGCGCAAATTAATCAAAAAGTCAAACAATTTGAGGATATAACAATGAAACTCATCATCACCGGCGGGGCCGGGTTTATTGGCAGTAATTTTATATATTATGAGCTTAAGCAGCATCCAGAGGATGAATTTATTTGTTTGGATAAGCTGACATATGCGGGCAATTTAAGCAGCTTAAAAGGTGCTATGGAGCAGCCGAACTTTAAGTTTGTTAAAGGCGATATTGCTGACCGTGAATTTGTTTACAGCTTATTTGAAGTAGAAAAGCCTGATATTGTGGTAAATTTTGCGGCGGAAAGCCATGTTGACCGCAGTATTTTAGAGCCGGAATTGTTTTTAAAAACTAATGTTATCGGTACAGGCGTGTTGATGGATGCTTGCCGCAAGTACGGCATTAAGCGTTACCATCAGGTAAGTACGGATGAAGTGTACGGTGATTTGCCGTTAGATAGGCCGGATTTGTTCTTCACAGAAGCAACGCCATTGCATACGTCAAGCCCGTATTCTGCATCTAAAGCCAGTGCGGATTTATTGGTTTTGGCGTACCATAGAACGTATGGTTTGCCGGTAACAATTTCCCGCTGCTCCAACAACTACGGTCTGTATCACTTTCCGGAAAAGTTAATTCCTTTAATGATTATCAATGCTTTGCACGATAAAGCACTGCCTGTTTACGGCGACGGTGCCAATGTACGCGACTGGCTGTATGTAGAAGACCATTGCAGTGCGATTGATTTAATCATCCGCCGTGGGCGAGAGGGTGAAGTTTATAACGTAGGTGGGCATAACGAAAAAAGTAATTTGGATGTTGTAAAAATTATTTTAAAGGCGCTTGGCAAAAGCGAAGATTTAATTACTTTTGTTAAAGACCGACCCGGTCATGACAGGCGTTATGCGAT
>UMGK01020496.1_pt1 | contig 21798 bp, 19 predicted proteins | sample 1965251 | NCBI WGS metagenome assembly UMGK01 (sample SAMEA4836070, study PRJEB28245) | human gut metagenome | biome: gut microbiome; material: fecal sample | place: Denmark | collected 2008 | reverse complement strand
TTTAGGCATATCCGTTTTCATGATCTCAGGCATAGCTGTGCATCGTTGCTTTTGAAAAACGGTGTTCCTATGAAACAGATTCAGGAGTGGCTTGGTCATAGTGATTTTTCAACCACAGCAAACATTTATGCACATCTGGATTGTAGTTCCAAACTGATTTCGGCTGATGCAATGCTGAATGGTTTGGGAATGGATTCTAAATAAAAAAGCCAGCAGTCGAAAATCAACTACTGACTTATTCCTACGGAGATGGTGGGATTTGAACCCACGCACGGGTTATGCGCCCGTCTGCCGGTTTTCGAGACCAGTCCCTTCAGCCACTTGGGTACATCTCCAAAGGTTATCTTAAACAGTATAGCAGAAGAAGGAAGAAAATGCAACGTCTGTATACAGAGAAGTGTTCTTTGATTGAAAAAGCGCGGCGCGCATGATATCATTTGAAGAATGAGAGGAGGAGAAAACGCATGGAATCCATCGGTTTATATATTCATATCCCTTTTTGCAGACAAAAGTGCCTTTACTGTGATTTTCCCTCGTGGGCAGGAAGGGAAGGGCAGATGCAGATGTATGTAGATGCGCTGACGGCAGAAATCCGAGCGCAGGGCAAGCGGTATGAAAATCGCGAGGTTGTTTCGGTATTTTTTGGCGGCGGAACGCCAACAGCACTGGAAATTCCTATGCTGGCACAGCTGATGCAGGCGATTAGGGAAAGCTTTCGGGTTACGGCAGATGCAGAGCTGACGACAGAGGCGAACCCGGGAACGCTGAGCTATGAAATGGCGGCGGCGTTGAAGAAAATGGGCTTTAACCGCCTGAGCATGGGTGTGCAGGCATGGCAGAATTCCATTCTGCACAGGCTGGGCAGAATACACACGATAGAGGAATTTCTGGAAAATTATCATGCGGTGCGGCAGGCTGGCTTTGAGAATGTGAATGTGGATTTGATGTTTGCATTGCCGGGACAAAGCATGGCACAATGGCAGGAAACAGTGCAGCAGATTGCGGCATTGAAGCCGGAGCATATTTCCGCTTACAGCCTGATTATAGAGGAAGGTACGCCGTTTTATGAAAGCTACCGCGCAGGAAAGCTGGAATTGGTATCGGAGGAGATGGACAGAGAAATGTACCACTGGACAGTGGACACCCTTGCGGAGTGGGGGTATGGACAGTATGAAATTTCCAATTTCGCAAAGGTGGGCAGACAGAGCCGCCACAATCGCATTTACTGGCAGGCGGAGGAATACCTTGGGATGGGCTTGGGCGCACATTCTTATATGGATAGAAAGCGCTTTCACAACAGCTATGATTTGCAAAAATATATTTCTGCGAAAGGAGATACTTCCTTATTAAAAGAGGATACAGAGTTGATTACAGAAACGGATGCGTTGGCGGAATTTATGTTTCTGGGGCTGCGGCTGACGGAGGGCGTTTCGTTTGTGCGATTCCGACAGCGATTCGGGAAGGAAATGGACACCGTTTATGGGAAGGAATTACAGGAGCTGGCAGAGCTTGGGTTGCTTTTGCGCGACGAAAGCGGTGTGCGGCTGAGCAGAAGGGGGATTGATGTGAGCAATGCGGTGTTTGAGCGGTTCCTTTTATGAAAGAATATGAATGAATTGTAAACATTTTCAAAAATCATAAAAATTTTTAGATTAGCACTTGACATCTTCGGTGGCTAGTGCTATCTTTATATACAGAAGTTAGCACTCAAGTTAAACGAGTGCTAATAAAAGAAAAAGGAGGCGACGGTATGGCATTAAGTGACAGAAAGATACAGATTTTGCAGGCCATTATCAATGATTACATTGAAACGGCGGAGCCCGTCGGTTCCAGAACCATTGCAAAGAAATACAACTTAGGTATCAGCTCTGCAACGATTCGGAATGAAATGAGCGATCTGGAGGAAATGGGGCTGATTTTGCAGCCGCACGCATCCAGCGGCAGAATTCCTTCCGATATGGGCTACAGGCTCTATGTAGACCATCTGATGCAGCAGAAGGAGCTGAAGCCGGAGGAAAAGAAATATCTGCAAAGCGTGGTCGCGCGAGATATCAATCAGATTGACTATCTGATGGAGGAATCCGCAAAGGCGTTGTCCCTGCTGACAAATTACACGACCTTTGTTTCGGAGCCTGTCGGGCAGAGAACGAGAATCAAACAGATTCGCCTGCTCCCGTTTGACAGCAGCTCCGTGCTGCTCATCATCGCAACGGGTGATAACTTCATTAAGAACCATGTCATCAAGATGGACAGCGCACCAACGGAGGAAAAAATCTTCTATATGGGCTGTTGCCTGAACAGCGTGCTGCAGGGCTGCGCGCTGAATGAAATCGATGGCGTGGTGGTCAGCAAGCTGCAGGCAGAGCTGAAGGAGTATCAGGAATTATTGCAGCCGATTCTCAAAGCAATTGAAATTACGATGCGGTCGGCGGAAAAGGTACAGGTTCACATGAGCGGTGCCAAGAATATGCTGGCGTTCCCCGAATTTTCGGATATCCAGAAAGCAAAATCTCTGATTCAGACCTTGGAGGAAAAGGATCAGCTGGTAACGATGCTGAAGGAAAGCTCCGGCAATGATATCCAGATTATGATCGGCAGTGAGAACAGCGTGCAGGGCATGCAGGATTGCAGTGTAATCACAGCGACGTATAAAATGGGGGATAATACAAGAGGTACCATTGGCATTGTCGGTCCAACCCGAATGGATTATTCACAGGTTATTTCCGTATTGAATGGAATGGTGCAGAGCATTGAAAAAGTATTGCGGAATCTATCCGATGGGAACCATAAAAATACTTAGAAATGAGGGAACAACGTGGAAGAAATGAAAAAAGACGAAGCTCTGGAGGAACAGCAGACGACGGCAGAAGCAGCAGAAGCTACGGAAGCTGAGGCAGTTCAGGCGGAAGAGATTCCGGATGCTGTGGATGAAACGGCAGAAAAAATCGCGAAGCTGGAACAGCAGGCTGCGGATAATCTGGACAAATATCAAAGAACACTGGCGGAATTTGATAACTTCCGCAAGCGTACAATAAAAGAAAAAGCCGTGATGTATGATGACGGCGTAAGAAGTACCATTGAAAAGCTTCTGACAGTTATCGACAATCTGGAACGTGCCGTTGCGGTACAGGAAGGAAAGGTCGATGCGGACGATGCTTTCTTCAAGGGCGTGAAAATGACTCTGGTGCAGTTCCGGGAAATCCTGCACAGCATGGGCGTGGAGGAAATCAAGGCACTGGGCGAGAAATTCGACCCCAACCTGCACGCGGCAGTTGCGCATGAGGATGACGAAAGCTATGGTGAAAACGAAGTCATTCTGGAAATGCTGAAGGGCTATAAGTATAAAGATAAGGTGATTCGCCACAGTATGGTTAAGGTGGCAAACTGAGTACAAAATAAAAATGAACAATGTTCTTTTAGGAGGAATTGATTATGGGAAAAATTATTGGTATTGACTTAGGTACAACAAACTCTTGTGTAGCAGTAATGGAAGGCGGTCAGCCTGTTGTTATCGTAAACAGCGACGGTGCAAGAACGACACCCTCTGTTGTCGGCTTTGCAAAAAACGGCGAAAGACTGATTGGTGAAACAGCAAAACGTCAGGCAATTACAAACCCTGACAACACTATTTCTTCCATCAAGAGCCACATGGGTGAAAATTATAAGGTAAACATTGAAGGTAAGGCATATTCTCCTCAGGAAATCTCTGCTATGATTTTGCAGAAGCTGAAAGCAGACGCAGAGGCTTATCTGGGTGAAACCGTAACAGAGGCAGTTATCACTGTTCCTGCTTACTTCAATGACTCTCAGAGACAGGCAACAAAGGATGCCGGCAAAATTGCAGGTCTGGATGTAAAGCGTATCATCAACGAACCCACATCCGCAGCACTGGCATACGGTCTGGATAACGAAAACGAACAGAAAATCATGGTTTATGACCTGGGCGGCGGTACCTTCGACGTTTCCATCATCGAAATCGGTGACGGTGTTATCGAGGTTCTGGCTACAAATGGTAACACACATCTGGGCGGCGATGATTTCGACCAGAGAGTGATTAACTTCCTGGTAGATGAATTCAAGAAAGCAGAAGGCATGGATTTGTCTAAGGATAAAATGGCAATGCAGAGATTGAAAGAAGCAGCGGAAAAGGCGAAAAAGGAGCTGTCCACAGTAACCTCCACAAACATCAACCTGCCTTTCATCACAATGAATCAGGATGGCCCGAAGCATCTGGATATCACACTGACAAGAGCAAAATTTGACGAACTGACACATGATCTGGTAGAAAGCACCATGGGTCCCGTAAAACAGGCACTGGCTGATGCAGGTCTGTCCACAGGCGAAATCGATAAGGTTCTGCTGGTTGGCGGTTCCACAAGAATCCCCGCCGTACAGGATGCAGTAAAGAAATACACAGGCAAGGAGCCCTTCAAGGGCATTAACCCCGATGAATGTGTTGCAGTCGGTGCAGCAATTCAGGGTGGTAAGATGGCAGGCGATGAGGGCGCAGGCTCTATCCTGCTGCTGGATGTAACGCCTCTGTCCCTGGGTATTGAAACTCTGGGCGGCGTTGCAACAAAGCTGATTGACAGAAACACAACCATCCCTACAAACAAAAAACAGATTTTCTCTACCGCAGAGGATAACCAGACAGCCGTTGATATCCATGTTGTGCAGGGCGAAAGACCTCTGGCAAAGGACAACAAAACACTTGGTCAGTTCAAGCTGGACGGTATCGCTCCCGCAAGAAGAGGTGTGCCTCAGATTGAAGTAACCTTCGATATCGATGCAAACGGTATTGTAAACGTATCTGCTAAGGATTTGGGTACAGGCAAGGAACAGAAAATCACAATCACAGCAGGCTCTAACCTGAGTGAGGATGAAATTGATAAGGCTGTCAAAGAGGCAGAGCAGTTCGCAGAAGCCGACAGAAAGAGAAAAGAAGCAATCGATGCGAAAAACGAAGCAGACTCTCTGATTTTCCAGACAGAAAAGGCAATCGAAGAGCTGGGCGATAAGCTGGACGGTGCTGATAAATCCACAGTAGAAGCAGAGCTGACAAAGCTGAAAGATACGGTAAAGGATTTGGCACCCGAAACAATGACAGATACAGATACAGAAAATGTAAAGGCTGCAACAGAAAGCCTGAAGCAGGAATTCTACAAGCTTTCCGAAAAGCTGTATCAGCAGGCACAGGCTGCACAGGGCGAAGCTGCACAGGGCGGCGACTCCGATGTGGTAGACGGTGACGGGAAAGAAATCTAATTGACAGAAATAAACAAAAAGCAAGGGTGCCTACCGACAGGGCAGGGCATCCTGCTTTGCTGTTAAGATAGCATAGGGGAAGATCCCCGGCAAGGTGGTGAGTGAGTTGGCAAATAAAAGAGATTATTATGAGGTACTGGGCGTAAAGAAGGATGCCACAGATGCGGAGTTGAAAAAGGCTTACCGTAAGATGGCAGTAAAATACCATCCTGACCAGAATCCCGGGGATAAAGATGCAGAAGAAAAATTCAAGGAAGTCAACGAAGCGTATGAGGTTCTGAGTGACAGCCAGAAGCGTGCGCAGTATGATCAGTTTGGTCATGCAGCCTTTGAACAGGGCGGCATGGGCGGCGGTGGCGGCTTCTATAGCGGCCAAGGCTTTGATATGGGCGATTTGGGCGATATCTTCGGCAGTATGTTCGGCTTCGGCGGCTTTGGCGGCGGCGGAGCGAAAAGAAACGGCCCAAGACGCGGGAAGGATGTAAACGTAAGCATCCAGCTGACCTTTGAGGAGGCAGTTTTTGGCTGCAAAAAAGAAATTTCCATTGCGATTTATGATGAATGTGAACCCTGCCATGGCACAGGCGCGAAGGCAGGCAGTCATCCCGAAAGCTGCCCGACCTGTCATGGGACAGGGCAGGAGAGAGTGATGCAGCAGTCCATGTTTGGCTCTGTAACCTCCGTAAGAACCTGCTCGAAGTGCGGCGGTACGGGTAAGGTTGTGAAGGACCCCTGCAATACCTGCCATGGCAGCGGCAAGGTGCGTAAAACAAAGAAATACGAGGTTAACGTACCAAAGGGTATTGATAACGGGCAGACCATTCGTCTGGCGGGCAAGGGCGAAATCGGTGAAAACGGCGGCGGCTACGGCGATTTGCTCGTAACGGTTTATGTACAGCCGAACCGTGTATTTGTGCGTAAGGGTTATGATATTTATTGTGATGTACCCATTACCTTCGTGCAGGCGGCACTGGGCGGTGAAATCACGATTAAGACCATTGATGGTGAGGAGAAATATACCGTCAAACCCGGTACACAGCCCGATACAGTCGTAACCCTGCGTGGCGTGGGTGTGCCGAATCTGAGAAATCCTAAGGTAAGAGGGAATCAGATTGTAACATTGAAGGTAAAAATCCCTACAGATATGAGCGAAAGACAGAAGGATTTGCTGCGTCAGTTCTATGGGGAGGCACCTAAGGCAGCGACAGAAGCAGAGGCTCCTAAGGAGGAGAAAAAATCCTTTTCCAAAAAAATGAAGGACTTCTTTAAAGAAGATTAAGAGAAAAGCAATCAAACAGTTCCCCTGTTCCGAAAAAGGAATAGGGGGCTTTTTTGTGCAGAGTTGCGGTGGTTTGTGGTTGTAATTCGCTTTTCAAAGTGATATGATAATACGATAACCTGATGAAAAAAGAAGATGAAAAAATTGGGGGAAGTGGGTATGACAGGGCTTTTGTTAAGGCTTTTTGTAAAAAATTATACGGATGCGGAGAATACGCAGGTGCGTACTGATGTAGGCAAGCTGGCAGGCGTGGTCGGCATTTTCTGCAATGGGCTTCTGTTTTTCGGCAAGCTTGTGGCAGGGCTTCTGTCCGGCTCGGTTGCGATTGTTGCCGATGCGGTGAATAACCTTTCGGATGCATCCTCCTCTGTGGTGACGCTCCTTGGCTTTCGTCTGGCACAGCAGCCTGCGGACGCAGACCATCCCTATGGACACGCCAGATATGAATATCTTTCGGGGCTGATGGTGGCAGTGCTGATTCTGGTTATTGGCGTGGAGCTGGTGAAATCCTCCGTGGAAAAGATCATTCATCCGGAGGCAGTAGATTTCTCTGTGCTGACAGTTGTTATTCTGGTCGGCTCTATTTTGGTAAAGCTGTGGATGTCCTTCTTTTTCGGTAGCCTGGGGAAACGGATTCACTCTCTTACCCTGGAGGCAACCGCGGTGGATAGCCGCAATGACGTAATTACAACGGCGGCGGTTCTTCTGGGGTGTTTCGTTGGATTTCTGTTCCGCATTAAGATTGACGGTTACATTGGTCTGCTGGTTGCGGTGTTTATTCTCCATTCGGGTGTGAATATCGTAAAAGAAACGATTTCTCCGCTGCTTGGTGAACAGGCACAGCCGGATTTAATTGAGAAAATCAAGGAACTGGTGACAGCACCGGACGAAATTCTGGGTGTGCATGATTTGCTGATTCATGATTATGGCCCGGGGAAATGCTTTGCTTCGATTCATGCAGAGGTCAATGCGGATTTGTACTCTCTGGAGGGGCACGACATCATTGATGAGTTAGAAAGCAGGGCTTTGCGGGAGTTGAATGTCCATTTGGTGATTCATTATGATCCCATTTTGGTGAATGATGCGGAATGGAATGAAATGCGGCAGGTGACACAGGAGATTATCCATGAAATTGACCCTGCGGTGACGATGCACTGCTTCCGCATCGTCGGCGGCAAGGAACAGAAAAATCTGGTGTTCGACCTGATGGTGCCTTATGAAGCGAAACGCCCGAATGAGGAATTGAAGCAGGAAATTGATCGGAAGCTTCGGGAAAGAAATATAAAATATGGAACCGTCATTCGGTTTGATGGGAAGGAATAAGAAAAAAAGACGATAGGATGTGAAAATCTTATCGTCTTTCTTGTTATAGTTTGCCTTCTTTTTGCAGATATGCCAGAAAGCCCTCCAGACCCCCCATAATGTCATGATATGTGATATCAAAATCACCGGTATACCAAGGGTCGGCAATATCTCTGGGGCAACTGCTGAAATCCAACAGACGATAAACCTTATGGTCGGGGTCCTCCTTGATCTGCCGCATTAAATTGGGAATGTTGTACCGCTCCGCAACCAGAAGATAGTCATAGGCGGCATAATCCTCCTTCGTTACCTGCCTTGCGTGGTGCATATTGCAGGAAATGCCGACAGATGCCAACTTGCGTTTTGCTGGGGGATAGACTCCGTTGCCGATTTCCTCGCGACTCGTTGCGGCGGATGCAATATGGAATTGAGCGGAAAGTCCGCGTTTTTCTACTATGTCGCGGAAAAGATATTCCGCCATGGGGGAACGGCAGATGTTGCCGTGGCAAATAAAAAGTACATGTATCATGAATATCAAACACCTTTCTGATTATGTTTTTTCCTATTTTACCTGAATTTTCTGTATTTTGCAAAAACCAGAAAGCGTCTGGTGGAAAAGGTGGGCACTTTTTCTCTGCCTCGACAGAGAAAAATACATGCTGCGTTTATTTCTTAAAATTTTATAAATTTTACGCAAATCAGATGCAATTTGCTAAGATGTCTGATAAGATGAAGCTATCCGAAGGGAAGTTCGGGCAAGTAAAGGGAAAACGTATTGCGTAAGGAGGTATGACAGATGAAGAAAAAATTTGTTGTAGTTGGGGCAATGGCAGGCACGCTTATTTTCACACAAAGTGCCCTTGCGGCAGGGCTTGCGGTTACGCCGTCCAAAAACACGCTTTCCGTGCAGTCGGGAGAGGGCGTGCAGACGGTGGAGGCTGTCCCTGCGTATCTGTATCAGGATAATAATTATTTTATGCTGCGCGATTTGGGGAAAATCCTCGGCTATCGTGTCGATTGGAACGAAGCGAAAAAGCAGGCTTCTCTGACAAAGGAAAGCGCCGCGCAGGATTTGGAGCATCTGAGTGCGGCAAAGCAGGCAAAAGCCGTAAAGCAAAGCAAGCAGACCATTCTCGTTGGCGCAACGGAATACGAAAACATGAATTGCCTGAATATTGACGGTTATAATTATTTTAAGCTGCGCGATTTGGTCGAGATTATGGACTTCACCTGTGGATGGGACAGTGAAAAGAATCGGATTCAGCTTTCCACAGGCGAGCAGAATGACGGGGGAGTCAGCATATCCGTAAAGGATTTTCTGGTTGAAGGGGCGAAGCAGAAGGTGATTGAGGAGGATGTGCCTTATATCCCCGGCACAAAGGATTATGCAGCATTGGAGGCCTATATGCAGAAGAATGTAGACAAGGACTTCAAGGCAGCTGATTTTATTATCACAGAATCGGAGGAGGGCAGCAATACGCCTAATCTCATCACACTGGATATGCGTCTGAATGTAAATGGCGTTATGACAAAGAATTTCGGCTATCGGGTTCTCTGTATCAATAAAAAAGCGGCGCTGATTACCTTTATTGGGGAAAAGAATCCCGATTTTGATATCACAAAGGCAGGCACACAGAAGCTTTCCGATGCGGATGCAAAGCAGATGGCATTAGATATGGATAAAAACAGCTACAAGGCAGAGAAGCAGACGGTTTCCCGCTATTTCGATATGCAGGAGCTGAAGCAGAAATGCGAGGTAGAAACGACCTATATTGACAATGGGGGCGCAACCTTCGTAACGGCGCACGCCTTTGATGCAGAATAACAGCTGATAACTTTATATAGAAGAAACACAAACAGGAACAGCAAAGCAGAATCAGCCTTGATGTTCCTGTTTTTCGTTGGCAATAAGATACAGATGTGCTATAATATTCACATTAAATGTAGCTTTTTGGGGGATTTTGAATACCTCAAGGGCAGAGAGGACGAAGCGAAAATGAAGGATGCACATGCTTCCGAGAGATTGCTGTTGCAGGGTCGGAAAAAACAATGTGAGGCTTTACAGCGTCAGGCAGAATTCGCGGCAGAGCTTGAGATACAAAAGACAGAACGACAGGAGAGGATCGCCTTATGAGACGAAGAAAGCTGCTGATTGCAGACGATTCTGAAATGAACCGCGCAATTCTTGCAAATGTACTGGATCAGGAATTTGAAGTTATTGAAGCAACAAATGGGCAGGAAGTCATCATTGCGTTGCAGAGCTATGGCACGCAGATTTCCGCATTGCTGCTGGATATTGTGATGCCTGAGATGGACGGATTTGAGGTTCTGGAGGAAATGAACCGCAGACATTGGATTGAGGATATCCCCACCATCATGATTTCCGCGGAAACCAGTAATACCTACATCGACCGTGCATTTGAACTGGGTGCATCGGACTATATCAGCCGTCCCTTTGTACCCGGCATCGTTCGCCGTCGTATCATTAATACAATCCTGCTGCATACCAAAAAGCATCAGCTGATGGATGTGGTTGCGGATTGGTTTTTCCGCAGAGAAAAAAGCAACGAGGTTATGATATCAATTCTGGGCTATGCCTTGGGGCTGCGCTGCGGAGAAAAGGGGATGCACATGTCCGGCGTAAGCCGTGTGACGGGGCTTTTGCTGCACTGTCTGATGAAGCGGACGAACCGCTATGCGCTGAATCCGGATGATATAGATGTGATTTGCATGGCGGCAAGCCTGCATGATATCGGGAAGCTGCTGATTCCGGAGGAAATTCTGACAAAGCCCGGCAAGCTGACCGCAGAGGAATTTGCCATTGTGAAACGGCATACGGTGATTGGTGCGGAGATTATTTCGGGAATGTCTGTGTATCAGAATGAAAAACTGGTGAAATACGCTACGATGATCTGTCGCTGGCACCATGAGCGTTGGGATGGCAAGGGCTATCCGGACGGGTTGGCAGGGGATAATATTCCCATTGCGGCACAGGTGGTTTCCGTTGCGGATGCTTATGATGCGCTGACGAATGAGCGCAGCTATAAAGAAGCCTTTTCGCATGATACGGCACTTGCTATGATGCATAACGGCGAATGTGGCAGTCTGAATCCGCTCCTGCTTGAATGTATGGATGAGCTTTCGGAGACACTGCGGCATGGCGTGGAGAAAAAGCCTGTGGGACAGAGTGCGGAGCAGGTATATGAAACGGTGGAGGAGCTTTACAGTGGACAGGATGTCATTGCGGCGCGCATGACAAAGCAGCTGGAGGAGGCAAACACAAAAGCAGAATTTTTCGCAAATCTCAGCGGAGAGCTGTGGTTTGAATATACGGCACAGCCTTCTTCTCTGCATCTTTCCAAGGGTGCAGTAGAGCAGACGGGACTGCCGGATGTGATTGTCGATCCGATGGAAAACGAAGCCTTTCTTTCCGTTTTCGGGAAAAAGACGCTTGCGCTGCTTACCGAGAAATTACAGGAGCTGCCGACTGACCGGACACAGATGGAGTTTATGGCACAGATTACGCTAAACGGAAAGCCGAGTCAATGTCAGACTGCCATTCTGGTTTCGGGCAAGAAGGACAGCGAGGGACATTATAGCTCTCTGCTCGGAAAAATTGTAGATATTGATGAAAACTATAAGAGAATACAGATGTATGATGCCGAAGCAGCGAAGCCTGCTTTGCAGAAGCAGGTGCTGTTGCCCATTCTGGCGAGTGGAGAAAGTGTGATTCGGATTGCGGAGAAGCAGGTTGGCCCTGTGCTGCAGGGATATCGGACGATGTTTGAAACGGTTCGGCTGGTGGACCCTGAAATCTGTATGCAGGTTTCTACAACAAAGGAGAGTCATTCTGTGCAGAAGAATGAGGATTGCTTTGCCCTTTGGGGGAAATCGCGCCGCTGTGAGCGCTGCATTTCGCAGGATGCCATCCGTATGGGGAAGATACAGACGAAGGTGGAGCCGATTGGCAATGATGTCTATTATGTATTTGCAATGCCAATCGAGATAGACGGAATGTCCTATTCTCTGGAATGTGTGAACCCGATTCGCTCGGAGGATATCAACGGCATAGAAAGCGAGCACGTTCTGAATCAGCTGCTTGTGCGGAACAGGCAGGTTTATGTGGATTCTGCAACAAGAGTATATAATCGCCGGTATTACGATGAACGGGTGCGTAACCTGAGCGGAGAATATGCGCTGGCGATGATTGATATTGATAATTTCAAGAAAATCAATGATCGCTTCGGGCATACCGCGGGGGATGCGGCATTGTATTATGTGGCGCAAACAATTCGTTCCATGCTGCGCAGCAACGATGCACTGATTCGCTACGGTGGAGATGAGTTTTTCCTGCTGTTTGATAATATGCCGGAGCAGATTCTGGAACGAAAGCTGGGGGAGCTCTGCCGAGCGGTGCGCAAGATTGAGGTTGCGCAGTATCCGGAGCTGAAGCTGACCATCAGTATTGGCGGTGCGTATGCTTCGGGGCGGATTTCGGATTTGATTCAGAAGGCAGATGCCGCCCTATATGAGGCGAAGAAAGAAAAGAATCGCGCGGTGATTTTTTAAGGAGGGGTATTTATGACGGTAAATGAATTTTATCAGAAGGTTGATGGAGACTATACAGATGCAATCAATCGCCTGCAAAGTGATGTGCTGATTCGGAAATTTCTGAAAATGCTGCCGGGTGACAACAGCATGACGCTTCTGGCAGAGGCAGTGGAAAAATCCGAGGCGGAGCAGGCATTTCGTGCGGTGCATACACTGAAGGGAATGGCACTGAACCTAAGCCTTTCTGCTCTGGCGGAGGTTTGTTCCGCGATGACGGAGCTGCTGCGCGGCAAGGAGGCGCTTCCTGCGGAAACAGGGCAGTATTATGATGCCGTAAGAAGGGAATACGAAAGAGTACGCGAGGCGTTGGAAGAATTGGAGTAAGCGGCGGCGGTCTGAATGAAAAGAAAAGATGTGATTCTTTTGACTTCCTCTCGGAGACTGTGGTAGAATAAGATATTATGGATAGAACAAATTTTGTGCAAGGAGGAAGCGTATGTCTCAGGACAAACAGAAACACATTCGGAATTTTTGCATTGTGGCGCATATTGACCACGGCAAATCCACATTGGCAGACAGACTGATTCAGAAAACAGGTCTTTTAACAGATAGAGAAATGCAGGAGCAGGTTTTGGATAACATGGATCTGGAGCGTGAAAGAGGAATCACCATCAAATCGCAGGCGGTTCGTCTGATTTACCGCGCGCAGGATGGGGAGGAATATCAGTTTAACCTGATTGATACACCCGGACATGTCGATTTCAACTATGAGGTATCCCGTTCCCTTGCGGCGTGCGAGGGTGCGGTGCTGATTGTGGATGCGGCGCAGGGTATTGAAGCGCAGACACTGGCAAATGTTTATCTGGCGTTGGATAATAATCTGGAAATTCTTCCGGTTATCAATAAAATTGACCTGCCCAGCGCAAACCCGAAATGGGCAAAGCAGGAAATTGAGGATATCATCGGGATTCCTGCGGAGGATGCCCCTGAAATTTCTGCGAAAAACGGCATCAATATCGAGGAGGTTCTGGAACGCATTATTACAGATATTCCCGCGCCCGCGGGGGATGTCAATGCACCGCTGAAGGCGTTGGTGTTCGACTCTGTATATGACCAGTACCGCGGCGTTATCGTTCTGATGCGTGTGTTTGACGGCTCGATTCGTAAGGGCAGCAGAGTCAAAATGATGGCAACGGGGAAGGAATTTGATGTTGTTGAGGTTGGCATTTTCGGCCCCGGGCGTTTCCTGCCTGTGGATGAGCTGAGTGCCGGCATGGTTGGCTATTTTACGGCAAGCATCAAAACGGTATCCGATACACGCGTGGGCGATACGGTTACATTGGCGGAAAACCCGACCGCAGAGGCACTGCTCGGCTATAAGAAGGTAAACCCGATGGTTTACTGCGGCATTTTCCCTGTGGATGGGGCAAAATATCCCGATTTGCGCGATGCACTGGAGAAGCTGCAGCTCAATGATGCGGCGCTGTTCTTTGAGCCGGAAACCTCTGTTGCGTTAGGCTTTGGGTTCCGCTGCGGCTTCCTTGGACTGCTGCATTTGGAAATTATTCAGGAAAGACTGGAAAGAGAATATAATCTGGACTTGGTAACAACTGCCCCCAGTGTTATTTATAAGGTATACCTGACGGATGGGACGAGCTTTGATTTATCCAACCCGAGCAATATGCCCGATCCTGCCAGAATCGAGAAGATGGAGGAGCCGATTGTGAAGGCGGAAATCATGCTCCCGAAGGATTATGTCGGCCCGATTATGGAGCTTTGCCAGCAGCGGCGCGGCGAATACATCAGTATGGAATATTTGGATTCCTCCCGTGTGATGCTGACATACCACATGCCGTTAAACGAAATCATTTACGATTTCTTCGATGTGCTGAAATCCAGAAGCCGCGGCTATGCGTCCTTCGATTACAGCCTGCTGGGCTATCAGGAAAGCGAGCTGGTGAAGCTGGATATTCTGGTAAACAGGGAGCCTGTGGATGCGCTGTCCTTTATTGTGCATAAGGATTCTGCAACGGAGCGTGGCAGAAAAATGTGTGAAAAGCTGAAAAAGGAAATTCCCAGACATCTGTTTGAAATTCCGATTCAGGCAGCAATCGGCAGCAAGATTATCGCCAGAGAAACCATCAGCGCAATGCGTAAGGATGTTCTGGCAAAATGCTATGGCGGTGATATTTCCCGTAAGAAAAAACTGCTTGAAAAGCAGAAGGAAGGGAAAAAGCGTATGCGCCAGATTGGCAGTGTAGAGGTGCCGCAGAAGGCATTTATGTCTGTGTTAAAATTGGATGAAGAATAAGACGTAAAAAGGGTGTGATAGATTTTATCACACCTTTTTGCGTCCTATTTGAATTTCCATTGATATTTTTCCAAATCGACCCTTCCGTTGACTACCTCAATGCCATCCGCCTGCAAAAGCTTTTCCTGTGCAGCTTCTCCGCCGAAGGCAAAGGAACCGGAAAGCTCTCCCTTGGCATTGACAACACGATAGCAGGGGATATTTGCAGGGTCCGGGTTTTTATGCAGGGCATTGCCGACCGCGCGCGCCATGTTCGGGTCACCTGCCAGCGCCGCAATCATCCCATAGGTTGCGACACAGCCTTTGGGGATTTTTTTGACCGCCTCGTAGATGCGCTTGGTGGGGCTATCCGCAATCAAATCGTAGCTTTCGGCAATCATGCGTTTGATATCCTGCGTGGGAATGGTGCCGTCCAGAATAATCGTATTCCAGTGCATTTTGTTTTGATGATAGCCTGCAACCACGGCAGGATAGGTGTTCCGCCAGAAATCACGCCATTCGGGCGCTACCTTTACATTCAGATTGAGATATCCCCCTCGGTCGTAAATCCAGAGAAAGGTCTTTTTGCTTCCCTTGATGCGCACCAACTGCCAGTTTTGGTCGCGAAAGGGTCGTTCTGTGTATACATCCGCAAAGGATAGGGCATAGGCTAATACCTCCTCGCGTGCTGTCATGCAGCTTCACCTCCGATTGCTTTGCCTTTATTGTACTTCTGATAGTTTATTTAAAAGCGTTTTTCCAGCTTCATCAGCCGTCCACGGATATGAACATCCTCCATCTCCTTGCCGACGAAGATTTTCATTTCATACGCGGGGTTTTCAGGCTGGAGAACAATCGCATTTTCCTTTTTTATCACGCGCTTGAGGGTGGCATCGTCCCCATTGACGGAAACGACGGCGATATCACCGCTGTCCACGTTGCTTTGTTTGCGGATGAGCAGAAAATCTCCTTCGTGGATACCGATATTTGTCATACTATCCCCCTTGGCACGCAGCCAGAAATATTCCTCGCCGCTGTTTAAATCCTCCAAGGGTGTTTCGATATAGCCCTCAATATTATCCTCTGCCAGAAGGGGCATGCCGCAGTTGACCACGCCAACAATGGGGATTGGCTTTGTCGGACGAGGGGTATAGGGGATGGCGTCCTGCGGCAGATGGTTTCTGTCCTCCAGAAGGGCAGATTTTTCCACACCGAAATACGCCGCCATCCGCTCGATTTTATCAATGCGGGGATAGGTTTTTCCGTTTACCCAGTCGCTGAGGGTGGTATATTTTACGCCAAGTGCTTCGCAAAGCTCGGTTCTTGTTTTTTGCTTCTGTTCCATGAGATAGCGGATATTTTTCGCCAGTATGGTTTTACTGTTGTCCATAAAATCACCTTCCTATTTTTATTATACGGTTAAATCGTAGAAATGCAATACATTTTAGGAAAATTACGAAAAAACCGTTGACAGATACGGTGAAACCGTAGTATGATTGTGTCAGACAAAGGAGCAACTTATTTTTTTAAAGCATAATTACGGGAAAACCGTAATGAGAAAGGGGTATGAGATGAAGGAAAGAAGAATGTGGAAAAATACATGGCTGAAGGAGCTTGCAGGTAAGTATGGATTGGAAAAGGGGAAGTCTATTATTGTTGAGGAGCGTTCTCTTTTGAAGGATTATACATATATTACCCGGGAAATTCGTCATGGCGTGGTGCTGGAATTATATCCCCACCATTTTTACTGTCAGATGGAAAATGGCAGAAGGGAATCCTTCCGCTATAATGAATTTCTGGGGCATGAAGCAAGGCTTGTCCATCTGAAGGAGGAGCAACAAAAAAGCGTCCAAGCTTGGACGCTTTTTTTTATTGCGGAAGGAATCGGGAAGCAAGGGCGCATTGCTTCGCTCTGTCCCAAGTGGAATCCTGAGTTTGCTTTAGTTAAAATAATGTATTTACATCCAGCTCTTTTTCAATCATGCCTGCCTGATACATAAAATCAGCGGTGCGCTGGAAGCCTTCCTTATCCGCGGCAGTAATCTCTGTGGAGAAGTCATAATACTGTGCCATTTCCTTTACGGCATCCACATCCAAATCCAGCTCCGCTGCTGCCATTTCGTAGGCTTCCTGCTCATGGTTCTGAATAAAGTCTGCGATTTCTGCCTGTGCGGATTGCAGCTTTTCGATGATTTCGGGGTGCGCTTCATAGAATTTATTTGTGACTGCTACTGCAATGATGGCGTTAATCAAGCCCTCGCCGTCGGTAATCAGGTGATAGCCCTGCTGCTGTGTCTGATATGCGGCTGCACCTGCCAGCAATGCCACATCCACACTGCCGCCTTCCAGACCTGCCTTTGCTTCGGGAATGCCCATATTCACGAAGTTTACATCATCCACTGTCATATCCGCGGTTGCAAGATATGCCGCCAAGAGTTCATGCAGATTTGTGCCGACAGGGCCTGCAATGGTTTTGCCGCGCAAATCCGCAGGGGAGCTGATGCTTTCATCCTTGGAATACATGCAGAATGCCTTGGGAGAGCGGCTATACATGTTCAGCACCTTGATATCTGCATCATTTGCGGCAGAAAGAATGACAGAGGTTGCGCCAACGGCATACAGCACCTGTACATCTCCGGCTGCCAGTGCCTGTGTCTGGTCTGCGCCGGAGGTGATTTCTGCATATTTCACCTCGATGCCGTCATCCGCAAAGGCTTTTGTGAAAATGCCTTCCTCCTTTTCCACGATAGAGGGCAGGTTCAGGGGAGAGGTGACATAGGTGAAGGTCAGCGAATCGAGAGAGGATGTATCCTCTGCGGTGCCGCAGCCTGTCAGCGCCGTCATAGCCAGAATGGCTGCCATTGCCATGCCAATCAATCTTTTTTTCATTTGTAATACCTCCTAAATTTTTAAATGATAAAATGCTTATTTTAACTGCCGAAAGACAGTTTTTTTATAAATGAAGCTGTGCAAGAATTTCCCGTTTCAGTTCAATCAGTTCCTTGGATAATAAATCGCGATTTTCGCAATCCGTATCCAAAAGAAATTCTTTTTTGATGCACCCATCCTCAAGAAAGGCAATTTTATGCCCCAGAAGCAGGGCCTCATCAATGCTGTGGGTGACGAATAGAATCCCTGTATTTTGGCTTTTTTGCAGGCGAATCAGTTCCTTCTGCAGCTGCGTGCGCGTGAAATGATCCAATGCGGCAAAGGGCTCATCCATCAGAAGGAAGGAGGGCGCATACGCCAAAGCACGCGCGATAGCGGTTCTTTGCTGCATTCCGCCCGAAAGCTGATGGGGATAGGCCTTCTGAAAGCCATCCAGACCAACCGTTTCCAGCAGGGCTTGGATTTCTCCTGTATCATAGGATTGCTTTTTCAGTCCGAAAATAGTATTATCCCACACAGTCAGCCAAGGCATGAGCCGCGGCTCCTGAAACACAAAGGCGGTTTTATGCGTGACCGCAAAGTGAATTTCTCCGCCGTTTGGCTCCTCCAAATCCCCCACTAAGCGAAGCAGAGTGGTTTTGCCGCAGCCGCTTTTCCCAAGAAGGACAGTGATGCTGTTTTCGGGAATCTGCAAGCAGATGTCCTTTAAAACGGGGAACGTCCACCCGTCTACGGTGTATGCCTTCTGTATATGCTTTAATTCAATTCCAGCCATTTTCACCATTCCCCTTAAATAATTTTTTCAGCAAAAAGCCGAAGCATTTATCGGTTACAAGGCCGACAAGTCCGACCACAAAAATGCCGACAATCACCTTATCGGTGCGGCTCAGTTGCTGTGCGAACAGAATCAGATGCCCGATACCGCTGGAGGCTGCAATCATTTCTGCCGCGATGATGGCACGCCAGCTATAGCCCATGCCGATGCGCATCCCAACGAGAATATCGGCGGAGGCGTAGGGCAGGATAATGTAGCGGAATTTTTCAAATTTTGTGTAGCCGAAGGCATCCCCAACCTCCAATAGCCTTTGGTCACAGCCCGTAAAGCCTTTTACGATGTTCAGATACATCGGGAAGAAGGAGGCCAGCACGATAATAACGGTTTTTGTGGTTTCCCCGATGCCGCACCAGAGAATCAGAAGCGGAATCAGACTCAGCGGCGGTACATTGCGGAAAAACTGCACGATTGCGTTATAATATTTTTCTGCGGCAGGCAGGAGCGCACGGAACATCCCCAGCAGAAACGCAAGCAGAAAAGCGATGCCGAAGCCCTTCAGAATACGGATAAAGGAAATCAGCACATCCCGAAGCAATTCTCCGGAGAAAAGCATGCGCAGAAAGCTGTCGAACACCTTTTGTGGTGTCGGCAGAAGGTAGGGACTAAAAACCTCTGCGCGGCAAAGCAGAAACCAAACCGCAAGCAGGATAAGGATGCTGAGAAACGGCGCAAATGCCGAATGTATTTTTTTCATATAATACTCCTATAAAAAATGAGTCTGCGCAAAAGCGCAGACTCATAAAAAGGAAAATCCCTTTGCTTTTATGATTTTTGTCTGAACGCCTTTTCATGCAGGTGTTGCCCTTTATGGTCAGTACGTTTTGGCGAAATTATTTATATTCGCCGGAAATTTTTGTGATATTTCCGTTTTTATCCAGTGTGAGAACAAGGTCGAGCTTGTCACCGGATTCCAGCCAGTCAATCAGCTTCGTAAGTGTTTTTACGCCGGAAGCATTGGTGATGCTTACCTTGATGTTATCTGTATCATCCTCATCAAAATCATAGCTGAAGGTATTATTGCTGTATTTGCCTTCAATTTTGATGTAGTTCTTGCCAAGCTTGGAAAGCTCCCCCTTTGCCTGTGTTACCTTACCTGTGATTTTTGTAACCTCATCATTTTTAACGGTAGCGGAAACATTCATGGTCTTTTTGTCCTTATAGGCATTATAGAAATCTTCCCATGTTTTAATCTTATCGGAGCCGTCGGTAATGGAGATATCGACATCATCTACATCATCAATATCATAGGTCTTGCTGCCAATTTTTACCGTACCGGTGTCCTTGCTTTCCTTATAGGTAACGCTTGCAACATTGCCGTCCGCATCATCCTTGCTGTCGCCGTCGGAGGTGGTTGCTGTAATTTTAGTAACGTAATCCTTTTTATTCAGTGTCAGTGTAACGGTAATGGTGCTATCCCCATCATCGTACAGATTATACAGATCTTTGTAGTCTTTTGTTTTGTTGTCAATCTTTACGGTAACATCATCTGTATCATCGATGTAATATTTTGTGGTTTTATTTTTCAGCTGAATATAGCCTGTTTTGTCGGACTTATCATAATTCACCTTAGAAACCTTGCCCTTTATGGAATCACTGCTGCTTTCCTTTGTGCTGCCTGTGATTTTTGTCAGATTTCCCTTGTTGTCAAGGGTAACCTCAACCTCAATGGTTGTTTTGTCATCCTCTGCCTTTGTGAATAGGTCGTACAATTCCTTCAGGCTATAGCTCTTTTTGTCGATACGGATATCTACATCGTCCTTGTCGGTAAAGGAGTAGGTGCTGTCCTTATCAATCGTGATAGAGCCTTCTTTATCCGTTTTATTATATCTCACCTTTGTCAGGCTGCCTTTGGTTTTTTTGGTTTCCTTATAGGTTGCCTCCAGCTTGGTGATGTGCAGGTTGCTGTCGAGCGTCAGGGTAACATCAATGGAGGTGCCTGCCTTATATAGCTTTACGACATCGCTCATGGTGGCAGAAGAACCGTTCAGTGTGATGGTTGTGCCGCCGGATGCCAGCATATAGTAAGCTGCGCTGTCCTTCAGATTGACATAGAAATTTGTCATGGTCGCAACCGTACCCTTCTGTGTGGAGGTGGTCGGGTTGGTGGGTGTTGTCGGAGTTGTGGGTGTGGTAGGTGTGGTTGCCTTTTCCAGTACACCGTACAGATTTGTGACCAGAACTGCGGTTTCTGTGCGGTTCAGTGTCTGCTTGGGGTTGAATTTATTGGAATCGTCCCCATTGACTACGCCTACCCTTTTCAGCAGGGCAACATAGGGCTTTGCTTCTGTGGAAATGCTGCTGTTGTCTTTGAAGGTGGTTGTGGTTTCGTTTGCTGTGTAGGAAGAAACCCCCTTTGTTAAGGCGCGCCCAAGGATGGTTGCTGCCTGTTCTCTTGTGGCAGGCAGATTAGAACCGTTTTTCATGAAGCCGCTCAGGTTAGAGGTAGCCAGAATCCCGTTTTCCAAGCAGTAGGAAACGGCAGGATATGCCCAGCTCTGGATGCCGTAAGCATTCATAATGGGAGTCCATTTCTGGGTTACGCTGTCATCCGCCTTTGCCTTGCCTGTCTGCATCAGCAGCTTATATGCCAGCTGGCAGGATTCGGACAGAGAAACAGAATCTCTGAGGCGGAAATAGGTTTTGCCGTTTCTGGTTTCCCCAACAACCAGACCCAGGCTTGCCGCCTTATTGATAGATGCTTCGGCACCCGCCCAAGGAACCTGATTCATATCGGCAAAGGTTGCCGCATAAACAGAAAGTGGTTGACATGCCAGCATTGCCGCCAGAGCCAAGGCTACAGTATGTTTTGTCTTTTTCATAGAGAATACCCTCCTTTTCTTTTCATCAATAGTAAGATTATAACAAATTTTTTCCTGCTATAGCAACAGTATACAACAAAATTACAGGCTTTTGTAAAAATCAGTCAAATTTAAAAAACTCTTAAGAATTTCGCCGTCTGCATACTTCAGAGGGGAAAAGCATAGAGTATCCATAAGAATATCTGGGAGGAATGGGCGGATGAAGAATTGGAAGGGAGTATTGACGATACTGCTGATGTCTGTGCTATCGCTTGGGTTCAGCCTGTCTGCTTTTGCGGCGGAAACGGATGCATTGCAGCTGAAAAGTAAAAGTGCGGTGCTGATGGACGCAGGCACGGGAACGGTTTTGTATGAAAAAAACAGTCACGAGGCAATGCCGCCTGCCAGCGTGACAAAGGTGATGACATTGCTGTTGATTTACGAAGCGGAGGCGGCAGGACAGTTTGGATGGGAGGAAACGGTGCAGGTGAGCGAGCATGCGGCGAGTATGGGTGGCTCGCAGGTTTTTCTGGAGCCGGGCGAAACGCAGACAGCCGCAGAGCTGACGAAATGTATCGCAATTGCATCT
>UMGK01065716.1_pt1 | contig 22500 bp, 39 predicted proteins | sample 1965251 | NCBI WGS metagenome assembly UMGK01 (sample SAMEA4836070, study PRJEB28245) | human gut metagenome | biome: gut microbiome; material: fecal sample | place: Denmark | collected 2008 | reverse complement strand
AACACTCCCGTCGATGTGCTCACAGAGCTGGCAAAGGATAGAGACTGTGATGTCCGATATTATGCAGCAAGAAACCCAAACATGCCCGGTTACGAAGCGGAAGAACTTCAATTTATGGTAAAAGATACCTATGTGTCAGTACAAGGTACTACTCATATCTGGTATAAACACAACTATCCCAATGTTGCTCCATTTTATACATGTGGCTGTTTTTGTGGCTCACGAGAGCAATTGTTAATGAGAATTTACACTACTGATAATCAAGGTAGAGCGGCTGAGCGAATGAGAATATTGAATGCCCTCGACGAGAAGTTCAAAGAAGTTTTTAACCGATAAAAAATAAAAGAGATGTTTTACGAAATCAAACTGAAAGTAGAAAAAGAGAACAGCAAAGGAGAGATGAAAGAAGTCGTCGAACACTTCATCACCGATGTAGGATTATTTGCCGAGGCCGAAGCCAAAGGACTTGAACAGTACAACGGAAATTGCGATGTATTCTCTATCACCCGCTCGAATGTCGTCGAGATAGTCAACGAGAAGGAAGAAGGCAAGCCTTTCTACAAGGCCACGTTGATAGACATATTCATCGATGACAACGGCAATGAAAAGGAAACGAAGTACTACAACCTCGTCTGCGCCAAAGACATCACCGAAGCCAACCGCCTCATGCAAGAACACATGAGACAAGGCCTTAACGACATGCGGTTGGACGGAATTGTGAAAACCAAAATCATAGACCTGATATAGGAGCATAATGTGAGACATTCCCGCAAGCCGAACTGGGTACGTGGTCGAGCACCATACGGAGGAAGGAACTGCGGGGAGAAATAAGCCATAAGTGTTTTAGGTGGTATCGGCGGTGGTTCAAACGGGAGAGCGGTATAAGTCGAGTATAAGGAGCGAATATACAGTTGCGGGTTCGAGTCCCGCCTGCCGAACAAAAAGAGAAAGATATGCAATTAAAAGTCTTTACAGCATTCAGCGGATATGACAGCCAGTGCATGGCACTCGACCGGCTCGGAATCGGTTACGATCTGGTCGGCTGGTCGGAAATCGACAAGTACGCCATACAAGCCCATAATGCCGTATATCCTCAATACCGAGACAGGAACTTCGGGGATATATGCCATATAGACTGGGCAAAAGTTCCCGACTTCGACCTGTTCACATATTCTTTCCCCTGCACGGACATTTCAACGGCCGGAAAGCAGGCGGGATTGAAGAAAGGCAGCGGAACACGCAGCAGCCTGTTATGGGAATGCGAGAAAGCGATAGAGACCAAGATGCCGAAATACCTGCTCATGGAAAATGTAAAGTCCCTTACCGGAAGGAAATACAAGTGTTTTTTATCGGCATGGGAACAATACCTTTCCCAATTAGGGTACACGAACCATACGAAGGTTCTGAATGCGAAAGACTACGGCATTCCCCATAACAGGGAAAGAGTATTCATGATTTCGATACGAGACTCGGAATCGTATTATTTCCCGGAACCCTTACCCATTGAAAAGAGATTGAGGGACATTCTCGAATGCGACGTGGACGAAAAGTATTTTTTGAGCGAGAAAATGATAAAAGGTTTCATAAGACACAACATCGCTCACGTAAAAAAAGGAACAGGCTTTTTATGGTTGCCTAAAACAAGTGATGGCACAGCCAATTGTCTGAGAGCTAACGGAGCATTAAGTCCGACCGACAATTCGATAATCGTGGGGGAATATTCGGAACCCGAGATAATACAACGCAGCAGAGGATTCAACAAAGGAGGGACATACACGATATGCCCTGCGATAACAAGCAACTCGTGGCAGGAAAATAACTTTCTGTGTCTGGAAAAGATAAGAAGGCTGACACCGAGAGAATGTTTCCGGTTAATGGGTGTCAGCGAATCGGATATAAACAAGATTCAAAATGCGGGAATAAGCGACAGCCGGCAATATGTGATGGCAGGTAACAGTATCGTCGTAGATGTCCTTTTCCACATATTCCGAAAACTGTTCACGGACAAATCATGCGAATCTATACAAAAGAAACTTTTCTGATAAAAAGACAAAATATAATGGAAGAACAGGCCACATACAACCGAAAATTCAAATACGATGTAGTGATAGGGATAGACCCTGACGTGGAGCGTAGCGGACTTGCCATACTAGGACTGTACGACATGAAGCTGACGGTTAACAGCCACCCGTTCCCGGAGTTGTTGGAAATCGTCCGTTCGGTGGCATTCGAAGGTGCGGAACTCGGCCATGCCACCGTGGTGTATGTCGAGGCCGGTTGGAAAAACAAATCCAACTGGCACTTGTCACCGAAAGACACACGGGCGAGCGCAGCCAAGAAAGGCGAGCATGTAGGTCGCAACCAAGAGACCGGTCGCAAGATAGTCGAAATGCTGATGCATTACGGAATACAAGTCATGGAGCAATCCCCATTGCGCAAGTGCTGGCAAGGGAAAGACGGCAAGATCACCCATGAAGAATTGAAGCGGTTGTGCCAGATGAGCGGGATAGAGTTTAACAGCCCCCGCAGCAACCAAGAAGAAAGGGACTCTGCCCTGCTCGCCATCACCTGCTCCGGATTGCCCATTAAATACAAAGTCGTTGAATCTAAAATAAACAAATGATATGACAGCAGAAGAATTTATAAAATCGGTAAGCGTAGAAGATTGCGCAGGCGGGCATATATACCGTAGAGTTTCAGAAGATAATGCCTTAAAAGCTATTGAGATGACGAGACGCGAAAAAGCGCAGACATTTGTCGGTATGCAGGGCTGGATATGTCCTAAGTGCGGTAGGGTTTATTCGCCAATGACATCTATGTGCACATATTGCCACAACGAAAACATCATAAATTCACCTTCTTGCATAGGTTGAATTTCAGGGAATAATCTTGAAAAATCAAATCTTAATCAGTTATGAATAATCTTGTATTCAAAGGTCAGAACAACCAAGCACTGACAAACAGTTTGTTGGTCGCTGAAAAGTTCGGGAAAGAACATAGGCATGTATTGGATGCAATTTATAATCTATTTGTTTCGGCCGAAAATTCGGCTCAAACTAATAATCAACAACTTACAAAAATGTTCGCATTGGTTGAGTACGATGTGCCTTTAAACAACGGTACAGGAGCAGTACGCAAAGCCCCTATGTATGTCATGAACCGAGACGGCTTCACCTTGCTGGCTATGGGCTTCACCGGCGAAAAGGCTCTCAAATTCAAACTCGACTACATCAACGCTTTTAACCAGATGGAAGAGACTATAAAAAGTGGAGGACACCACGTCCCCGGCTCTTTCCGTGAAGCCCTCCTGTTGGCCGCCGAACAACAAGCCCGAATAGAAGAACAGCAGAATATGATAGAAGCCAACCGCCCCAAAGTTTTGTTTGCCGAGGCGGTGGAGACATCGCAACGCTCCTGTCTCATTGGAGAGCTGGCAAAAATCCTCAATCAAAACGGAATCAATATAGGGCAAAACAGATTGTTCCAATTATTGAGAGATGAGGGCTACCTCTGTAAGACCGGCGAGAATTACAACCTACCTACCCAACGGGCAATGGAGATGAATCTCTTCGAGATAAAGAAAACGATCATCAACAAGCCCGACGGCACAATACTGGTAACGACCACTACGAAGGTAACCGGTAAAGGTCAAATCTACTTCATCAACAAATTCTTGCGTGAAAAACAACAGAAACAAGCCGTATGATAGACATCAAGCACATCATCGCCTCGATAGTCGAGGAAAAGAAAAAGAATAACAAGGAGCCCTCCATAGCGAGCTTTACCGAAATACAGTCGGTGGTTATACGGTCACTCAAATCCGAGATAAACGAGCTATGCAAAACCGGTGAGATTGACAAGCACAAGACCCTGAACGGGTGGGCATTTTCAATTACTGAAACTTAATATGGAATCGGAAGACAAATTAAACAGAGAAAAATTAGTTATATCTGATTTATGTTTGGAATACCTTTTTATAAAGTCTATTATCAACTATGATCAATATGTAGATATTCATAATAGAATAAAGAAATTCCAAGAAGATAATCATGTTATTGTTAATTTCAATCAATTATCGTCAGCTCGTTTTTATTATAATGACGATCCCGATAAATCAAAAACATTAAAGGTGAAATTAATAACATCGAGCATGAATACCTTTAAACGAGGAGACATCTATCTAAGAAGTTTAGAAGATTCATTGTTTGAGTCAAGATTGCCAGTTATAAGGGAAATGATAGATACCAATACCCTTAATCTCTATACAGAGATAGAAACCATAGAAGATTTGGATATATTGGTTCATGAGTTTGGCTGTCATATCGTTTACGGAGATAAAACAGAAGAAGGAATTATGATAATTGAAAAGTATGATACGAAAAGAGAATAACTATCAATATTAGGAATAAATGAAAGACAGCTTTTTGATTTATAAATCATTTTATAAACCCATATCGAGATTATCGGACAAACAACTGGGCAGGCTGTTTCGAGCAATATTCAAATATCAACTTGGCGAGGAGGTTACGGTAGAGGAGGACATTGAAATGGCATTTGAGTTTTTCAAGAATCAATTCGAGATAGATGAACTCAAATATCAGGGCATTGTCGAGAGAAACCGGAACAACGGGCGTAAAGGAGGTAATGACAAAAACTCTGAAACGGTTAAAACTAAACCCAGTGGGAGCCAAACGAGCCACTCGACCCCAAATAACCCAGTGGGAGCCAAACGAGCCAGTGGGGGCTTAAATGATAATGATAATGATTTAAAAGAAACTTCTCTATCGAGAAGCAAAGAAAAAGAAGAAGATTTTGGCAAAGACGTTGACAAGCCACTGACAGAACTGCGTGAAGAACTACTCTCAAATCAAACGTGGATAGAAACGCTATCGATGAACAACCACATCGACGAGAACGAATCGAGGTTATATATCGAGGCATATATCCGTAAACTTCAAAACGAGGGCATTGCAAGAAAAAGCGTCAGCGATGCACAACAACACTTTGCCCGCTGGTTAATAATCGAACTAAAACGAGCACGAGATGAGCAATCCGGAATCCATCAAAAACCTAATTCCAAGACCAAACAGGAGCGATATGCAGAGTTTGCAAAAGCCATCGCCACCAAGCTGGCAACGGGAGATACTGGCAACTTACAAGACGGGGGAGAATCTGCTCTACCTTTTTAGCCCAGACAAGCAGACGGAATACTGCAAAAACGAGGAGCGTTGTTTCACCGGACATGCACCGAGTATTTCAAGAGTTGCCCGGACATTTGGAGATAGCGTAGCTGAATCATGGCTGTCCATACAGCTCTTTGAACTCGCTGAATTTTCAAAAGTTCGAAATGGCATGGAACCAGCAGATTTTATCGAACTGGCACGGACAATTATCTTAGGCTATGGCCGTTTTAAGCTCACCGAGTTCATGGTATTCTTCCAGCGATTCAAACAAGACAAATACGATCAATTTTTCGGCACTTTTACTCCGGGTACAGTGACAAGGTCATTGAAAAAATTTAATTCTGACAGGGAGAATCTATTGCGGTTCTATGAAGACAAAAAAAGGCAGGAGGAAAGGAAACGGGAATGGGAGCTGCGTGAAAAGGAGAAAGCGACACCCGTACAGATTCAAGAAATTATCGACAAATACAGCAAAAAGGAAAGTTAAGTATGAAAGATATAGAGCTTTACAACGACTCATTCCAGAATTATAAAGTCTATGGTCTGCCAAAAGCGCAGCTGATTATAGCCGACGTGCCGTATAATTTGGCGAATAACGCCTACGCCAGCAACCCCGCATGGTATATCGACGGAGACAACAAAAACGGCGAGAGCGACAAGGCAGGAAAGCAATTCTTTTCGTCCGACAGCGAGTTTCGTCCGGCAGAGTTCATGCACTTCTGTTCCAAAATGCTCGTCAAGGAACCGAAAGAAGCCGGCAAATCCCCCTGCATGATACTGTTCTGCGAGTATGAACAACAGTTCAAATTCATAGAGTTAGGCCGCAAATACGGACTCATGCACTACATACCGCTGGTTTTCCGCAAGGACTTCTCGGCGCAAGTGTTGAAAGCAAACATGAAGGTCGTCGGCAACTGCGAATACGGTCTTATCCTTTATCGTGACAAGTTGCCCAAATTCAACAACAACGGGAGAATGATTTTCAACTGCTTCGACTGGGTGAGGGACAACACCACGCCCAAATGCCACCCTTGCCAGAAACCTGTCCCGCTTCTCAAACGGTTGATAGAGATATTCACGGACAAGGGAGATGTTGTCATCGACCCGTGCGCAGGAAGCGGCACGACCCTGTATGCGGCAGCCTCATTGGGAAGAAAGGCGTACGGCTTTGAGGTCAACAAGCAATTTTATAACGACGCAAATGAAAAAGTTTTGAAAAGAATACAAGTCAGTTTATTTCAATAAATTATAAAAATCATACAGATATGGGAGAAATAGAACTTATGAAAGGAGGAGAGCAATGAGAAAAACGATATTAGATGCCTGTTGTGGGGGAAAGATGTTCTACTTCGACAAACATGACGAAAGAGTTCTTTTTCAAGACATTCGAAAGGTCTCTACTCATTTATGCGATGGTAGATTATTTGAAGTAAATCCCGACATACAAGCCGACTTTACAAATATGCCCTATGAGGATAAATCTTTTTCGATGGTAGTTTTCGATCCTCCTCACTTATTAAGGAATGCTGGAAAGTCAAAGATGGCAGATATGTACGGAAGTTTGAACGAAAAAGCATCGCCAACAGGCTACCAACAAATTAAATACGGAGCTCTGTATTCAGATTGGCGTGATATGCTGGCAAAGGGATTTAAAGAATGTTTTCGAGTCCTGAAACCCGGAGGATTTTTGATTTTCAAATGGAACGAGACAGATATCAAGGTTTCTGAAATTTTGAAGCTCACACCTGAAAGACCAATATTCGGGCATATATCCGGCAAACGATCTAATACACACTGGATTTGTTTCATGAAAGAAATTATAAAGGAGGAATAAGATATGAAGATTAAATTATTGAAAAGATTAAGGAATGATATTTTACAAAATTTTGAATATCATGATGGTGGATGGAGTGGATATTATAGAGTTATCTATAAAGGAACGAGGTATGAGTCAGAAATAGTAAGCGGTTTAAATTATTTTCTTACAGGTGGATACTGGTTTATTAGAAAAGTTATTATCGAAGAAATAAAAAAAATGAGAGAAAAGTCTGATATTAAATTTATGTATATAAAAAAAGATAGTTAGATGATTAAAGGAGGAATAAGAGATGAAGAAAATAATGTTCAATGATAAATACGGACTCACCCAAGCCGTACTTGAAGGCAGAAAGACTCAGACAAGGCGGATAATTACTCCTCAGCCGACATATCAGGATAATTGCGGAATTTGCTGGAAGGGTTATGCTTACGGTCTTAGTCTTAGTAATGAGCTGTTAGGCTGTTACATAAATTTTGTATCAGGAACTGAATATGACAAGTCGTGCAAAAGATACAGGAAAGGAGAGTGTGTTGCAGTGGCACAGAACTATGGAGACTGTGGAAATCTTCCTGATTATGAGCTTGACGAGGAAGGGTATCCAATAATGCCTAAAAGAAGCGGATACTTCAACAAAATGTTTGTCCGTGCCGGCCTTATGCCCCACCAAATCCGCATAACCAATGTACGTGTTGAACGGTTACAAGATATTTCAGATGAAGATTGTTTGAAAGAGGGAATAATAAAAGGCAAAGTCGGCAGTGAAGATACCCATTTTATGGACGCATATTATATTCCGACATTAAAAAAAGATCCTTTTTGCACGCCACAAGGGGCTTATTCATACTTAATCGACAAGATAAGCGGTAAAGGCACATGGGAGAGAAACCCCTATGTATTTGTGTATGATTTTGAATTGGTAAAGTGAAATTATGGAAGTAGATAAAATAGAGGCATTTGATTATATGCTCCATCTTTTTGAGGAGTGGCGGGATAATCATGAAACGATTAAGGGCAAACCGTTTCCTAAACTTACAGCCATGAAACTGCTGTTTTTGGCTGCTGCTCCTAAGGAAGAAGGAGGCGATGACCTTTTAGACATATTCGATAATTTCTATGCTGTGCCTTATGGACCGGTAGAAATTGATGTGTATAATGCGATTCAGGAAGACAAACTCCCTTCATATACAGTTAATTATAGGCATATCGAACGAAAGGTTGATGAACTATACAAGCCAAGAAATACAACCGTATGGACCGGTAGAGAACATGGAGATCTTTATAATCGAATACGGGACGCTGTAAATGACCTGAGAGAGAAAAACGAAAAATTGGTATTACTAAATGCTTTTGAACTAGTAGAGATTACTCATAGATGGTCTAGTTGGAATAGGGCGATGGATTTTGCTGAATTTATGAAGCAATTGAGTGCCAAGATGTCTATTGATTCTATTAGGGATTCAAGCAAGATATTCGATTTAAAATGAAATATAATCATGGAAGGAAAAGAAGTAGGAGTATAGATGAAAGGGAATGCCTGTACATTCCCATAGAAAGCGAAATCACGCACTTTTCTTATCGCTCACCAAGAACGAAAAGTATTTAGACCTTTTAGGGTAAATCTTTTTACCGTTCTTGATGATATAACGGCAGAATATGCGGATTTTCCCACTTTCATTTTGAACTTGATCTTTCACATTAACACCTCCTTTCCGTTTTGCCTGCCGACCTGTATCGACAAGCTATAAGTTGCACCCTGTCAAGTGCAACTAAAAAAAGCCCAAAGTTACAGGACATTGGGCTTAATGTCTTTCTCACACGAGAATGGACAAGATGATGGCGAATGACAGTTCGCCGGATCGGAGGTGTTAATGTTCCGAATCAAGTTCGATGCAAATCGACTTCGATATTTAGTTATCAAATATCAAATTAACTCTTTTAATAGTTTAGTTAACATTGTTGTATTATGAGTAAAAAGAAAATCTACATCTCCCTACCCATTACCGGCAGGGACTTCGATGAAGTGGAAAGTGAAATACTATACGTTTCGGGAGTCCTCGAAATGAAAGGATACCGTGTCGTCACACCGATAGACTTCGATGTAAACCCCGATTTGGACAAACCCTATCATGAACTTCTGGGAAACGATATAAAGGCACTAATGGAATGCGATGCGATATGCCTTTGCCCCTGTTGGGAAAAATCCAAAGGCTGCCAGTTAGAACATTTCGTGGCCCAACTATGGGATAAGGAGATAATAGAATTTGAACGATTAAAATACAGTAAGATATGGAAAGAAAAGTAGGAGAAATATTTGAGTACAACGGAGAATGGTATCAGTGTATTCATACAAAATCTCTTGGATGTGAGAATTGTGATTTAGCTACCAAGAGTGATATTCATTGTAGTGATGTATTTGAGATAAGAGGAGAATGTTTATCATGTTATAGAAAAGATGGTAAATCTGTAATCTTCAAGAAACTTGAAAAGGTAGGAGAACCTGAAATTATAAATGGAAAGAAAGTACAGTCAATTGTAACTGGATACGTAGGCTGTGCCTTCTGTATCTTCAAAAAAGGAGGAGCATGTTTAAGTGGTGGTACATGCAAAAATAGAGGCACAAGAATCTATGTAGAAATTAAACAAAACAAAGAAGATATGGAAGAAAAGAAATTGAATCTTAAACCCTTTGACCTTGAAGCAGCCAAAGCTGGCAAGCCAGTATGTACAAGAGACGGGAGAAAGGCGAGGATTATTTGCTTCGATGCAAAATGTGATAAGCCAATTGTTGCTTTAATATACGATTATAATAAAGAAACTGTTTTGCAATATCTTGAAAATGGTAGATTTTTTGTCGACCAGATTGATAAATACGACCTCATGATGCTCCCCCAGAAGAAAGAGGGGTGGGTTAATATCTATAAAGATTTCGAGGATACAGTTTGTTGTATTTATTCAACAGAAAAAGAAGCTCTTGAAGAGAAAGAAACAGAAGAAGATTACATCACAACCGTTAAAATCGAGTGGGAGGAGTAACAATGAAGAAATTTTTATTGCTTTTATTGGTATCGCTTATACTAACAAGCTGCTATACAAATGGAGACTGTACAACTGCTGTAAAGGAAGCATACCCCGATAATGAGATATACCGGGTAGATGTAAATAGATTCATACTTATTGATTCCATAGGAATATGGTATGTGAATGCAAATATGGGTGTAAAAGAACCATATACAGAAAAACAATTAGTTAAACTTTGGAATAATCATGGACATTGAAATATTGAAAGAGGAGTACAGCCGGAAGATGGAGAAGGCTCTGAAAAGGGGCGACTTCGCTCTGTTTGACAACTTACGAAGGCAATACGACCGACTACTGCAAACCCGTGAGCAAGTCACGGCAAAAACAATCACCGACACCATGAGCAAAGAGGACAAAGAGAAATGTAATCGCCTCCTGAGAAAAATCCCAGTGTTGGCGGACATTGCAGAATCCTCCGCCGTCGATTTACTTTCGCTACTGAAAAAATATGACGGCACTGTTACCCTCCCTATGCTGGAAGAACTGCGGGCGTTCAACCACATCGCCCGTGACCTGCGATCCATCATAGACCGTGTAGGCGACGAATCTTTTGCCATTTCCTTTGGAGATACATGTGACAGGGTGAACAAAAAAATCGAAAGCATATTTGATGAAAATTAGGAGTAAAATATGAGTTATAAAAAATTATTTGAAACATGATTGAGAGTATATACAAGTCATATCCTTTCTGCGAGAATTGGGAGAAGAAACATTGCAAGAGTGTCATTGAGGAAGCCTATCAGTGGGGTGAACAACTCAAAAAGAAAAATATTAAGCAAAAAATTAATACAAGAATAAACATGATGAGATTTTATAATGGGACAAAGCAGGATATAAACGGAAATTGTAAAGTTACCAAAAGTTAAACTCTTGACTATGAGTAAAATAAGGCTGTAAATATTTGGTTAACTCACTGATAATGAGTATCTTTACAATACTAAAAGAAACCAATATTATTTACTAAAATAGTATAGCAATGAAAACATTTGATTTTTATCAGGACCGCAAAGTAACATGTTGGGAGCGTACTCAGTTTTCTATCGAAGCAGAAAGTTATAAAGAAGCGTTAGAAATAATAAAATCATGGGAAGGTGAAGATGTACTTTGTTTTGAAGATGACAAGCAGATAATGGTTACAGACGGAGAAACTTTATATGAAACATCAGAGGCTATTTCTCCTATTGATAACGGAGGTAGACCAACTATAGAAGTATTTGATAGTACAGGGAACAAAATTACTGATAATGTCATGAAAACACGATTATGAAAGTATATAACTCAAATGGTATATTGGTAGCAGAAGGCTACTTTGTGTCCAATCCTAATTTTGTCTCCAAAGGTGAATACAAAGAAACAGAATTAGATAGATACAAGCGTAGTGTTGATTTTCGAATAACGAGCTGTGGTAACAGGTATGAAATCATCTTCAATAAGCCTGTTGTTCTCAAAAAGACACGTTCTATCAAGCGCATAAGCAGCAACAGTTATGCATACCTTGTTACAGAAAAAGCCTTAGAAAGCCTAAAAAATCAATATACTTACGCTTGCGATTTTTGATAAAAGTGAAAAAATAAATATGATAATCTTCTGTAAAAAAGAATAAATTATGGGATGGAAACCTTGTAGAGGGTCTGGAACCTTGTTTGATAAAGCTCAGATTCGTGAGCAAAAATATAAAGATGAACTAAATTATCTGATAAATAATCCAAAACGGTTATAGCGTCGCTTTTAGTACATCTTCAATCACGCACGATGTATCATATCCTATTTTAGATAAAATACGGCGACTAAATACAGTAGACTACATACTGTGTGAAATATAGTTTAAAAGTATATGAAATTCATTCACTTTTACTATTTTTGAAAAAAAATCGTATGAAGTAATACGAAACAAGCCTATGGACGAAATAACCGCTATATTAAACAGTGCCCGACCCGTTGATAATATTATCAATGACTTAAAAAGAAAATCCGTTTGTGTTCCTTCATGGGAATTTCTTATTAAAGCGTATGAACCATCATTCCATGAAATAGCCAAAGATACTATAACACGAAAAGATAAAATACGCAAAGACGGGACAAAAGAAGAAGCATCACGCATTTACATTGGCCTTGAAAAGCTGCTTACAAAGCGTATGACCGAGTTCATGTTTGCCATTCCTGTAAAACGTATCTACCACAACACAGAAGGATTTGAAGTCCGCCAACAGATAGCAAAGGCTATAGAGGCAATTTACAAGTATGCCCGAATCGATACAGAAAATATTAAACGTGCAAATGCGTATTTCGCCTCATGCGAAATTTTCACAATTTGGTACGTAGTAGAAAAGACCAATACATTATATGGTTTTAATAGTAAGTATAAGCTAAAATGCAAGACATACTCGCCAATGGAGGGAGTAAAACTATATCCATTGATCGACGAGCTTGACGATATGCTTGCAATGTCCTTTGAATACACCAAAAGGGTAAAGGACGAAGTAATTACTTATTTTGAGACATACACATCGGACAAACATTATAAATGGAAACAAAATGGTAAAGGTTGGGAACCTGTCGGTACTGTTGAACAAATACGATTAATGAAAATACCCGGTGCATACGCATTTAGACCTGTTCCTATATACCACGGATTAACTCGTATTCGCAAAGAATTGGAATATACACTTTCTCGTAACTCCGACGTGATTGCCTATAATTCAGCACCAATTTTGAAAATAGCAGGTGGTATAAAAGGTGGAGAAGATAAAGGAGAAAGCCGTAGAGTTTACCGTGTGGAATATAATGGAGACGTATCGTATGTATCATGGTCGCAATCTATCGAAGCATTGAAGTATCATGTGGAAACCCTGCTTAAACTCTATTGGATGCAATCGCAGATGCCGGACGTTTCTTTTGACAACATGAAGTCTTTGGGGAACATAGGTTACGATGCCAGACAAATGCTTTTGACCGACGCACACTTAAAGGTTGGAGACGAAAGCGGCTCATGGATTGAGCTTTTCGAACGTGAGGCAAGTGTCATCAAAGAATTTTTGAAGCACATGAACACATCATGGGCAAGCGAAATTGATAATATAGAGATTGAACATATCATTACCCCCTTCATACAACAAGATGAAGATGCCACAGCAGATCGCTTATTGAAACTTAATGGAGGAAAACCAGTCATGTCTCAGCTTGAATCTATCCAACAGGCAGGTTATAGCAATGACGCGCAGGCTACATTGGAACAGATACGGCAAGAGGAGACTATCACTTCACAAAGCAGGGTCGATAATATATTCGGAGAGTCAGCAATTTAAATACTGAAACATTATGAGAAAAAGAATATCAATGTGGCTCATTAAGTTATCTTATAAAATCAATCCACAAGAAAGATTGAGCAATATTGAAAGTGTTGATAACTACGAAGCAAGGAAGCTTGGCGTCTGCCTTGTCCTGACTAAAAAAGAAATCAAGGATTACCGAAAGAAGAAGAAAGTTGACGAAGGGTGGTCCAACCGTAAGGCTGTTGAAATGCTTGTCTGTGAAACCAAGAATGAGATACGCAAGTCAATCATCAACTCCATCAATCAAAAAGATTTGATTGAATATACAGTCTGCAAGGTTGGGGACGAGATCCATGTGAGAGGTGAAATCAAAGTGTACATCAAGAAAGAACAGTAAAATGAAAGTTCCAGTTGATAATATGACTTTCGCTGAAAGTGAATACCACCGTGGAGATAAAATTTGGACAGCCCAAACACTCTATGACTTTGCAAAAGTAAAAGAATACCCTATACTTGATATGCCCTTATGGAATATTGACTTGACAGCAGAGCCGTTTGAGTGTAATCAACTTCATAGTTTTATATTTCAGTGCAAACGAGTGAATCAATGTTCTCTTGAATATCCTATTATTCTTGATGATGTAGGACAAATCGCCGATGGATACCACCGCTTATGTAAAGCAATACTAGAGGGTAAAGAAACAATTAAAGCTATTCGTTTATTGGAAATGCCAGCACCTGACAGGGTTGAAAATAAATAATACGCAATGGCAAAGCCAAAAACTCCAAATCAGAAACGCAAGTACGGCGAGCTGAATAAACGGCTCGCCAAGTACGTCATGCTTGTGGAATCCATATACGAGGATTTGAATTTAGAGGCGGCTAAAATAGTCGGAATTACCGATTTTACCATTGATAGTGATAGGACGTTTATGTGGTCGGATTATCCCCAAACAAGGAAACGGATAAGAGACTTACAAGAACGGTTCGTTGAGGACATCGGATCTGTAATATATAGTGGAACTTCTGAAGAATGGAAAAACAGCAACGAAGTTCAAGATCTTCTTGCCAACAAAGTATTGCAAACTTATGGCGCAACCATAGGAAAGGAGAAATACGAAATCCTATACCAGCCCAATAATGATGCATTGAAAGCGTTTCAGCAACGTAAGGATAAAGGATTTACCATATCAGATAAGTTGTGGAATCAATCGACTCTGTACAAGCAAGAACTTGAAGAAGCTATATCATGTGCCATTCAAAAAGGTACGAGTGCAATTACATTAAGTAAGCAAATCTCCAAATATCTGCTCGATTTCCCGCAACTACAAAAAGATTACAAGGAAAGGTTCGGAAAAGCATCACGGGCAATGGATTGCGAGTATCGTTCTATCCGTTTGGCTGCTTCCGAAATCAATATGGCATACCGCCAAGCGGAAAATCTACGCTGGCAGCAGATGGACTTCGTGGTGGGATATGAAATCAAGTTGAGCAACAATCATACTTGTAACGGAAAGCCTTTCCAAGACATTTGCGATATACTAGCTGGGAAGTACCCGAAAGACTTCCAATGGACCGGTTGGCATCCCCTTTGCCGGTGTTACAAGATACCCATTCTAAAAACCGAAGAAGAATTTTGGGAATGGGACGGTCGGAATGAAGCCACGACAGCAAGCGTGAACGAAGTTAAAGACGTACCGGACGCTTTCAAAAAGTGGGTATTAGATAATCAAGAGCGCATCAGCACAGCAAAAAAACGTAATACTTTACCATACTTTTTGCGTGATAATAAATCCGTTTATCAGAAAATAACAGTTGAAAGTTCCATTTCGGAAATTGTAAAACGAGCATCATCAGTGGGAGATGAAGTACAGTCCATAGCAGAACGGATCGCAATAAAAAATGGTGGTTATGTTACGCCTATTAATTTCAAGAGTACAACTTCTATCACAAGAAAAGTCATCACAGAAGGTATAACTCCATACGATATTAAAGGTGCTGTAAGAACAACCATAATCGTTCCGAAGTCCCGAATAGAAGATGTGTTAGAAGAACTGTACAAAACGGAAGGCTTTTTACGCCTTAAAAGGCAAAAACCAGAATCATTCATGGGATATAGTGGAAACATCGTAAACATAAGAACCACAAATGGTCTTACTGCGGAAATACAGGTTAATACGGAACGTATGATTTTTGCAAAAGAAAGGCCGGAAGATGCGAAACGTATTCTTGGAAAAAAACGTTGGGAAGAAATACATAATGAGACAGGAATGGAAGGTGGTCTCGGACATAAATATTATGAGCAATGGCGCATACTCGATAAATCAAGTAATGAAGCACTAAAAATAGTAGAAAAATCTATTGAATATTATAGTCATTTCCGATAAAAATAATTATCTTTACATATAAATATGAACCCAAATATCCTACAAAAAAAATTACAAGCGGGTGAAGAAGTCTATATTTTAGACGATTTTGAAGAATCTGCAATACGTCTTGTTCTTGAAAATGGAAAGACAAATGCTTTCATTAAGCACAAAGGAAGACGCAATGAAAAGGAAATATCACAGTCAAATGAAACCGTTTGCGAGATAATATTAGGAGGTATAGAAATACCCAAATCAGAATATGACATGTACTAAAAATTCACTATTAGAAAAAGCCCTTCAAATCGCCGTCAAAGCCCATAGCGGACAAACCGATAAAGCTGGAGCAGCCTACATCTTCCACCCTATCCGTTTGGCAAACCGATGCAAAACAGATGAGGAGCGCATAGTAGCTTTATTGCATGACACGATAGAAGATACCGAAGTTACTGCTGAATATTTACTAATGGAAGGCTTTCCTCATAATATTGTGGATGCTATACTTTCTGGCACTCGTAACGATGATGAGATCTATGACGATTTCATAAAACGGTGTAGATTGAATCCTATTGGAAGACAAGTAAAGCTGCACGACTTGGAGGACAATTTGGACGTAACCCGTTTACCTCAAATAATAGAGGAAGACTTACCGAGATTGAACAAGTATCTTAAAGCGTATAAGTTTTTGCTGTCATTGTAGAGAAACGGTCATGAAGCAAATCAAGCTATCAAAACAGGAGAAGCAAGTGTTGCGTTTAATCAGCAGCGGGATTGTCTGCCCAAACACTTATCCGCACCATATATTCATTTCGTGCGTAGACTCGCTGGAAATATTAGGTCTTGTCAAAGGTCTATGGAACGAAGGGCATGAACTTGAAGATGTCCGCATAACGAAATATGGAAAAATTTATCTTGCCACCAATCCTAACTTGCGCAATCCCATAGACTGGAAATGGATTATAACTACCATCATCGCAGTAGCAAGTGCCATATTCGGCGCTATGGCCTTGTTTGTGGCTTGCTCGATAAAATACGGATAATTCCTTTGATTTAAAGAATTGATGTTTGTACAACTCTAATTTGGCATTTGTTTACACACGTCTATTTTGAGGCATATAAAAAGCGGTGAGATTAATTTTTCATCGCTTTCTTTTTACGTTTTCTGGTGGTGCACTTCATTATTTGTGAATATTGTAATTTTGCATTAAACGGAATTTCGCCTTAGGATTCACGGCCTTAGGAAATCGTATAATAGCCCTCAAAGGTTAATAATATTGAATTATGTATGAAATTCATACACTTTCAAGATTCCATGCTCTAATTTTGTGACCAATAATTAGCATTACCTCGTAAAATTCAATACTTTTGTAATGGTTACAGATGGTAATTGCATTTACCTCGCAGAGCAAGCGGTTAATTTGCTCAATAGAAGTTGGGCTTTTTTTATGCCTATACTTTTACATATTGGCGGTTGCCTATACGTAGATATTGTGTATGCTCTTCGAGGGTATTTCACCATCTGTAACCAGCGTATATGGCAGCCGCTTTTCGTTTGCCACAAACATATCTTTAAATGGTTACAGATATGAATGAATTAAAGCTATTCCAATCATCTGAATTCGGAAAAATCCGTGCCCTTGAAGTCAACAATCAACCCTATTTCGTTGGCAGAGATGTCGCAATTGCATTAGGATATTCAAATCCTGTTTCTGCAATCTCACAACACGTTGATAATGAGGATAGCGCAAAACACGCTATCCCTGACAATCAAGGATTTAAACAAAGTACAACAATTATCAATGAAAGTGGAGTATATTCTCTTGTATTTGGTAGCAAATTACCCACTGCAAAAGCATTCAAACGTTGGGTGACTTCCGAAGTTTTACCTGCTATCCGCACCACAGGCGGCTACATCTCCACCAAGCAAGAAGACACACCAGAAGAAATCATGGCACGTGCGCTAACCATTGCACAAGCCACTCTTGCCAAAAGAGAAGAACGATTAAAGCAGCTCGAAGTTGAAAATGCCCAGAAACAAATTATCATCGAGAGAAAAGACGAGGAAATATCCATAAAGGACGATACTATAAAGGTCCTCGCCCCCAAAGGTAAATGTTACGATGAAATCATGTCGAGTGAAGGACTTGTGACGACAAACATGATAGCGGCATTCTTAGGTGTATCGGCTATAAAGCTGAACAAACTACTATGTGAATGGGGAGTTCAATACAGACAATCTTCTGTTTACTTCCTCACAGCCAAATACCGCAGTAAAGGATTTACCAAACATGTCCCCTATCCTTATATGGATAACGGAGTACAGAAATCAAGAGAACACATGTATTGGACCGAATCAGGCAGAAAGTTTGTCATTGAATTGTTCAATACCAAACTCTCGGCATAATATCAGCTATAACCATAAAGTTATTATAAATCCAAAGGGGCGGTTTATCCGCTCCGGGGTTACCCTACCCTAATAGGGTGCTTTTATATGTTTGTTAAATTATAGACGGGGCAGCCGCTTGTGAAAGTAAGCTATCCCACCGGTAGCGGACGTGTCCGGGAGGATTCCCGCTATTCCGAACATCGTTAAACAATAAACTTTTTTTATATGGAAACAACCGAATTAAAACAAGATGAGCAGACAGTAGAAGTAATCGAACATCGTAGCGTCGATACCATGCGTAACGCAGTCATCAGTGGACAGACAAGGGAGTTATTAATCATGTTGGCAGGATTGCGGGATATAGAGAACTCTTTTTGCAACTGGAAGAACAAGTACGGAATTGTATCAGATAATGATACAGATCACTTTATACAACTAACAACCCAATGCGGAACCTTGATACAGGAAAGTATCATTAAGTCTATAAATGACAATTTAGGCCGATTGGATTTTAAGGCGATATGAAACGTAATATTTTAAGCATTAATATAAAGATACCGATGTTTATAATATATCGGATCCCAATTTCCTGAACATCTCCCCTCCGAGCTTACATGCCGGGTGGAGTAAGACGAACGGCAAGCCGAGAGAGAAATTTTTCTAAAATAGAATAAAAACAGATACGATTGTTTGCTAATTTGGAAACAAATTATTATCTTTGTAAATATAACAAGAAACGATATGGACGGGCATACGATAACCATAATACTAAGCGATGAGGCGAACAGTTTTGTAAGGCAGCAGCCATTCAAGGCACAGCAGAAGATAGCGTATAATATTCGTAGAGTGCAGAGTGGTCTAATAGAAAAGGACGTTTTCAAGAAATTGGAAAACTCTGATATATGGGAGTTACGGACGCTTTTCAACGGAATTTGTTACCGTCTGTTTGCTTTCTGGGACACCAAGAAAGGGGCTTTGGTAGTGGTTACTCACGGGATAGTGAAAAAGACGCAGAAAACCCCTAAAAAGGAGATAGAAAAGGCAGAGAGAATAAGGAAAGAATATTTTAATGATAAAAAGTAACAGATATGGCAAAGATGAATTTCACACCAGCAGACAAATTGATAGATGATGTATGGGGAAAGGTGGGCACTCCCGAAAGGGACGCTATGGAAGCTCAACTCAAAGATGATTTGCAGGCTTATTACATTGGAGAGGCTATCAAGGCAGAAAGGCTCAAACAGAACCTCACACAGGAGGAATTAGGCAAAAAAGTAGGCGTGAAACGCTCTCAAATTTGTAAGTTGGAGAGCGGTAAGTGTATAATAACACTTCCTACTATGAGCAAAGTTTTTAAGGCTTTGGGAATTACAACGGCCACCCTTGATTTGGGAATAGGCGGAAAGGTTGCTTTGTGGTAATCATATAAAGCAGGATCCATAACGAGGAGGGCGTTTTGCGCCCTCTTTTTTTGCTTTATACTCTTATAAACCATTTATAATTTAGGGCGTTTCCTGTAATCTGCCTAATTCCCCCACTCGGTTAAAACGTCCAACTTGCAATCTAATTTACCTTTCATCAATGAGCGTAAAATAGTGGGGAAAATTTTCCTTACTTTGTTATATCCATAAATTTGTCTTTTATCGATGAGGTATAAAAGAAGGGGCTCACCAAAATTGGACATACCCCCTAAAATACCTCTGCGTTATAATTTTTTATAGATATGAGAATATGATTTTAATTGTATAACTCTCCCCTAAGTATTTTGTATAATTTTATGGTTTGCTTTATTTGGGTTTTCTCCTTATCGGTTATTTCAAGTGCCAACCGGTTGACACTATCCAAACAAACAGGTAGAAGAATGACGATTTTTTATCAAAATAGAGCTTGTGAAACGCCTAAAAAAGTGATTTTTCAAGGGTTTAACTCGGTGTTACTCTATTTGAGTGCCAAACTTGTGTCAAATATAGTGTCAAACTTGTGTCAACAGGTGTCAAATAAAACTCGTGGGGCGGTGTCATTTTTTGGTGTCATCAAACCCCCTATATATAGGGGGGGTTGACACTTGACAGTGAGACACCTAAAAAAATATGACACTACACAGCCCCCGGAGGCGACAAACAGAAACAAAAAAAACATAATAAAAAAAAGTAAGATGAAACAGTATTTGAAATTTAGAAGCGTGTACGGAGAATCATTCTCGGAAATAGAGAGAATCACCCACACACTGGAACCGGACGGGATAACCCCCGTCTCCGTACTTGACGATCCTATTCTGTCTTTTTTATGGCTGCAAGAGCCTCTGACAAATACGATATATCCTTCAATGTAAATTCATACTGACTTAACAAATTAGACTCCCTACATTCAGCGATGAATTTAACTTCTCCCTTACCTTGTTGTAAGAAGGCTTTTAGTTTTTGTATATATTTTGTGCGTACAGAATTATATCCATACTCGTCGTTAAGAGTTTCAAATTCCAAAATTTCCCCGTCGCTTCTCTTTGCTTTGAACTGGAATGTGTCTAAATAGCCTTTTACGGGGTGGTTCCTGTTGTATTCATACAAAGGTATGTGAATATTCGATTCATCAATTATAAACTCAACACCTAACTCTGAGTTTGTGGTTGCTGAATTGCTGAATTTTCCGGTGCAACGGGTAAATACATATCCCTCTTTTGTCGGTTCTCCAAAGTCGTCAACGTAATATGTGACTTTCCAAATGCCATACTCGCCTTTGTCCTTGTTTATTTTGGGGAGTTCGTTTTTGGGTGAATCGGCTTGTTTTTGTCCCTGTTTGTTCGTTTGCGGGGTTGAGGTGCAGCCTATAAGTGAAGCAAGCACCAACAAGAAGCATAATTTTTTCATGATACGATTCTTTTAAGTTGAAATGAATGCTCAAATGTAATAAAAATTTTATTTCTCTTTAATTCAAATCCAGACAATGCTATCCTACAATCGAGAGATACCGGCTTAAAGATTCTATTTCAGCCCGTATAACGACCTTTTGGAACTCTGTCGGGTTGTTCTCCGTATGAGAGGCTTCCAATGCCTTGTAATAGCTTATTTTGACCTCATTGCTGCCTTTGAGATTTACCAGCGTATAACCGTTGCGGAGTAAGTATAAGTTCATCAGAAGCCGAGATGTGCGCCCGTTCCCGTCTATAAACGGGTGTATGCGTACCAACTCATCATGAAGGTAAGCCGCAATGAGCACCGGGTGAATGCTTTGCTCCTCCATTTCGGCAAACCTTGTCATAAAAGCCTCCATTTGTGGCTGTATCAAATACGGCTGTGGAGGGACATGTGTACTTCCCGAAATCATAACAGGCACGCCCCGATAACGTCCAGCATTCTCTCGGTCTATGCCATGTAGCACAATAGCGTGTATTTCCTTTATTGTGCGCTCCGATATTTCCATACCTCCCTTTGCAAAGTCCTTTATGTAGTCTATCGCCTCAACGTGGTTAATCGCTTCAAGGTGCTCCCGCATTGACTTTCCGGCGATAGTAACCCCCTCGTTCACTACTAACTCCGTTTCTTGCAGTGTGAGCGTATTTCCCTCGATCCGGTTGCTTTCATAGGTGTATTCAATGGCAAACGCATTCTCTATCTTTTGCAGGGCATCCGGTGGTAATGGGCGCAGCCCCAACAAACGGGCTTTCAACGTGTCGCATTGAAGTAATAGCTTTGTTATTTCCTCGTTCATGGCTTAATCTTTTGACTCGGTTACCTTTAACTTCGCTCCACATTTAGGACACGTCAATACAGTAGTATCGCTATTGGGGCGTACTTCTTCCGGTGATACAAACAATTCCCATATATCAACTCCTAAATTAGAAGCAATTGAAGTAAGAACTTTAATTGAAGGATTGCCTGATATATGTTGGTTCAATGCACTTTGGCTAATTCCCATTCTTTCGGCTAACTCTTTTGTCGTTATACCTTTTTGCTCAATAATATCTCTTATTCTCATATCCTAAAAGTTATTTCTGTTACAAAAGTCGTTTTTTTATTAGTATATACAAGCTATATCTTGTATAAATAAAGTTAAATACAAGATAAATCTTGCTCAAACTATTGTAAATACAAGATATAACTTGTATCTTTATATCATAAAACTAAAACAAAGATATGAAAACGAAAATCAACAAATCGCAACTCTTCAAAATGGCATGGTCAATGTATAAACGCTCTATCTCGGTTCTCGGCCGTGAGTTCTGCCAGTCGTTCAGTGCTTGTTTGAGGAACGCATGGTTTAAGATGAAAGCGGAAGCCCGCAAGGCAGAAAAAGAGGCTCGCCGGTTAATGAAAAAGTCGGGACCCGCACAAAAGCCCGAATCGATTGTATTCGACTCAGCAATGGAAAGAGGTATAATAGAGTATTACAGAAACCA